>Ga0307507_10006730_pt1 | contig 17298 bp, 15 predicted proteins | sample 7_EM_MG_FD_207223 | JGI IMG/M metagenome (GOLD analysis project Ga0307507, IMG submission 207223) | Populus trichocarpa ectomycorrhiza microbial communities from riparian zone in the Pacific Northwest, United States - 7_EM | ecosystem: Host-associated > Plants > Roots > Unclassified | place...
AAAATATCTAAATTTTTGCTACGTAAAGTAGATTCCAATTAGTGGGTCTGGCGACAAGAAAGTTTGCTCAATCTCTTGACTTCTTGAATTTGGACTTTGAAATCAATTATGTTTTGTATTGTGAAGAAGATTATATTTTAAAATATTTTTTTATTTAAAAATATATTAAAATAATATTTTTTTTTATTTTTAAAAATTTATTTTTTATATTTATATATGAAAACATCAAAAAACAATTAATTTGAAATAAAAAAATAAACAAATTAATTTTTTTAAAAGTGCTTTTATAATACAAAAACAAATGAGCTCTAAAATCATTATAAAAAAAAACCATAGTCTGGATTGATATATAAACTGGTTGGAGGATGTTTCTGAATGTCTTACCAAAAGAACAAATTTAAAAACAATAGCTAACGAGAGATGAAGATGTGAAGACTATGCATTAATTTTTTTAGTATAAGCATGTATATAAATTACTCATGAATTATGCCCAAAATTGAGAAAAAAATCCATAAAATACAATGTTAAACTGTTTTAAAGATTTTCGCAGACAATTTTGTTTAAGATTCTCAATATAATTTTCATAATATATAGTAATAATACAATTGAATTTGTGCTGCGGAATTATGAATAGTGCATATTGTCTTACATTACTTAACAAAAGATAAAATTAATTTTATGTTTCATAAAGTATACTTAGTTATAGTATACAATTATAATTTTTTTATACAATTAATAGAGGGTTTAAATCCATGCTCACCCATAATCGGCCCAAAAGGAAAGAATCATATGAAGCGTAGGACAATTAACTATAATTAAAACTACTCGGTGTTTCATTGTGTATTGTATAGTGTAGTTCACAATGAAATGTTAAGCTGTTTTTTTTTTTTTACATTGTCGACTGCACAATGGAGTCCACAGTGAAAAGACAACCTTTCAGTTTTTTTTTTCCTTTTTTCTTTTTTTTGTAATGAATTTTTTTTAATTTAATTTGTTAATGTTAAATTTTTTCTATTTAGTTATCAGGCTTTTATGACACGGATCTCGGGTTTGGCGGGTTAACCTGGTTTGACGGGTTAACCCAATTTTTTTTTGTTTTTTTCTTTTTAATTAATTTTTTTCGTTTAATTTAGTTTGTTAATGTTAAATTTCTTTCTAATTAGTATCAAAGTTTCATGACACGGATTCCGGGTTTGACTGGTTATAACGTCAAATTTATTTTCTATTTAGTTATCAAACTTTCATGACACAAATTCAATGTTCAATCCACAGTGAAAAGGCTGCTGCCTTTCGGTTTTTTTTTTTTCCTTTTTTTCTTTGTTTTTTTTTAATGATTTTTTTGTTTAATTTAATTTGTTAATGTTAAATTTTTTTTCTATTTAGTTATCAGACTTTCATGCCACGGATCCCGGGTTTGGCAAGTTAACCTGGTTTGACGGGTTAACCCGAAATATTTGTTTTTCTTTTTTTTCTTTTAAATTAATTTTTTTCGTTTAATTTAGTTTGTTAATGTTAAATTTCTTTCTATTTAGTATCAAAGTTTCATGGCACGGATCTCGGGTTTGATGTGTTAACCCAGTTAATTCTAGGTTAACCAGTCAAATTTTTTCTATTTAATTATCAAATTTTCATGACACGAATCCAAGGTTTGACGGGTTAACCTGGTTTGAAGGGTTAACCCATTTAATTCAGATTTTTTTTCTTTTTCTTCATTAGTTTTTTTCTTCTTGTTGGATTTTTATCTTTTTTTTTCTTTTTAATTAATTTATTTCATTATCACACTTTTATGACATGACCTTGTAGCCAGACCCGCATCCAAAGCTCTTGGGTCTGGTGTTGCAGCCAGATTCACTTAAACTTGAGTCATGCGAGTTTAATATTATTATTAATATTATAAATATTACTCTTGGGTCAAGCGTTGCAGCTAGACCCCAAGGCTCTTGGGTATATCTTTGCAGAAAAATCTAACACTCTTAGATCTTAGCCTTTTCTGATATTTTTATGCAAAAAAAAAAAAAAACAAATTAACCCCACGGCGTATGCCTTTGTTTTTTTTTTTCTTCTTCTTTTTTTTTTCTTTTTAAGCCTTTCACTATGGACTACACAGTGCAGTCCACGGTGAAAAGGCTGATGTCTTTTTTTCTTTTTAATTTTTTTTTAATTCAGTTTGTTAATATTAAAATTTGTTCTATTTTGTTATCAGACTTTCATGACACGGATCCCTGGTTTGACGGGTTAACCCAATTAGTTCATATTTTCTTTTTCTTTTTTCTTCATTAGTTTTTTTCTTCCTATAGGTTTTTTTTTCTTTGTTTTTTCCTTTTTAATTAATGTTTTTTGTTTAATTTAGTTTGTTAATATTAAATTTCTTTCTATTTAGTTATCAGACTTTTATGACACGGATCTCAGGTTTGACGGGTTAACCTAATTAATTTAGATTTTTTTTTCTTTTTCTTCATTAGTTTTTTTCTTCCTATAGGTTTTTTTTCCTTTGTTTTTTTCTTTTTAATTAATATTTTTTCTGTTTAATTTAGTTCATTAATATTAAATTTTTTTCTATTTAGTTATCACACTCTCATGACACGAATATCAGGTTTGATAGGTTAACATGATTTGGCGGGTTAACCCAGTTAATTCAGATTTTTTTCTTTTTCTTCATTAGTTTTTTCTTCCAATTTCATCTTTTAATATTATAACTATAACTAAAAGAAATCAACCTTTCATTATGGATTGCACTGTGCAAATCCACAGTGAAAGGCAGATACCTTTTAGTTATAGGTTTTTTTGTTGCTTTTTTCTTTGTTTTTTTTAAATTAATATTTTTTTTCTTTGATTGAGTTTGTTAATATTAATTTTTTTTTCTATTTAGTTATCACACTCTTATGACATAGATCCCAAGTTTAACGGGTTAACCTGGTTTGGCGGGTTAAACCACTTGACTCAATTTTTTTTCTTTTTCTTAAGTAGTTTTTTTTCTTCTAATTTCATCTTTTAATATCAATTTGATTAAGAATTAAACTTTATGATTCATTTTGTTTACTTTTCATTAGATTATTGTGATCTCATGAAGGGATTTTATTGTACCCCTCCTCGCAAAGCACTATTCTAATGCTTTGCTTTGTTGTTTTTTTCTTTATATTTTTTCTTTTCAATTAATCTTTTTTTTTAATTTCATTCTATAATATTAATTTTTTTTTTATTTTGTTATCACATTTTTATAACACGACCTTGCAGCCAGACCCACATCCAAGGCTCTTGGCTCTGGTGTTGCAGCCAGACCCACTTAAACTTGGGTCATGGAAGTTTAATATTATTATTAATATTATAAAAATTACTCTTGGATCAGGCGTTGCAGTCAGATCCAAGGCTCTTGGATATAGTTTTGTAGAAAAACCTAACACTCTTAGATTTTATTTTATTTTTAATATTTTTTATGCAAAAAAAATTAACCCGCAGCGTAGCGCGGCCACGCAGCTAATATATATGTATATCTGCTCACAAAATGTAAAGAATATTCGATCAGATTCGTTGATTAAGAACTCCATACTATTGACTAACTTGAAGATGAAGTTCAAACAGAACTACATATTTCTTCATTTATTTTATTACAAAATCGAAAAACCTTCTATCATGTTTGTTAAATAAGACAGAAAAATAGGTAAAAGAAATTTTGTTTTAAAAAAATAAAAATAATTTAAAAAAAGTAGTAGGAATAAACAAAATTGGCACTAACAAATAAAAAGACTTGTTAATCAAAATAATATATTTTGAATTGTAATCCAATCACTAATTATAGAGAAGATTAAGTACCTAAACAAAGAATGAAATCAAGAATTTTGAATAGTTGAATCCAATAATTTATTTTCATAATTTTTTTAGTTGTATTCCTATTATACTTTTTAGTTATTTGATTATAACGACACATCTTATTAATAATTTTTTTATTTATTTTTAACATGGTATTGGAGCAATGAATCTCATATATTGAGTATTTTTTTTTCATTTTTTTTTATCTTATTGGCAAGCAACATTTTGCTCATTGTTGTCCACCAACCATTAGTTTATTTTATTAATCTTTATTTACTTTCTTTTCTTAACTTTTTTTTTATGTTTACCTTTTTCTTTCTATAATTACAATACATCCCTTACAAGAAAATCATATTATTATCAACCTATATTTTGATTAAGTGATTTAAACTCTAATACTATAATTTACTAGCTTTTTTTTATCGTTCTTAGAATCACAATTTGAAAACAATTTTTTATTATGCCTTTCATGACATTTCTCTCATTCATGAAGTATTAACTTCATGTTATATTTTTTCAAGTTACAAATTTGAGTAAAGTTTGACTTGAATTTTTTATGATCCACGAGAGTTAAATATTGTCATGTAGATTTTGTTTTGTTTTTTATTTTTTGTTTTTGTTTTTCATTGGTTGTTATTGGTTTGAAATAGCCTTTGCATGGAAATTATTTTTCTAAATGTTCATCAAGATTTCAATATATCTTTAAATATAGATATCAAATCCATGAAGATTTTATTTAAAATCTCTATAAGTTTGAGCGAGCATATTGAGAAAAAAAATACATATTTGGATTGCAATCCAATCAATACAATCACCAATAATGAAGAAAATCGAGCACTACATCAAAATATAAAATCAAGAATTTTGAATAATTAAAGATTTTAATTTATTTTCATAATTGTTTGGTTGTGTTCTATGAATACCTTTTAATTGGTTGATTGTAACCATATATATCATATCAATAAAGTTTCTTATTTTTAACAAGATTAACTAATTGTTTGTACTCCACAAAAACTTTAGGCCCAAGTAAATGAAAAGATTTTGTCATTGAGATCCTGTTTGTTTGTCAAAAAGTAGATTTATATATAAAAAAATAGTTTTCATATAAAGTAAATTCATGAGAAGTGAATTATTTTTCAATGTTTGATAGTGTAAAAAAATGAGTTGGAAAACATTTTCTAATGTTTGACTATGATATGAAAAATAAACTGGAAAATAACTTGTTAAATTTTTTATTTTTTCGAGTTTATCAAAAGAATGAAGATCAAAACTGACAGATGAAAAGGTTATAAAATATTAGGATTGCTATTTATTTTTTCGAGTTTATGAAAAGAATGGAGGATGAAATTGAAAAAAATCAATTTCATAAATTATTTCAAATAAAAAAAATAGCAATCAAAAGAATGAGACCGGATTTGATAGGAAAAAAAAAATGAAAGATGATGAAATTGAAAAACAAATTTTAATTTCATAAATTATTTGAAATAAAATAAATAACAATAAAAAAAATAAGAACCAAATCTGATAGATAAAAAATTCAATTAAAAAAAATAAGATAAAAACAAATAACAATCAAAAGTATAAGAACCAAAATTGATATGAAAATCAAATTAATAAAAAAAATTTGAATTTATTGTAATTTTTTAAAAAGTATATTTAACTTAAAATAAAAAATATTTTTCTGAAAACAAAATGAAATTTTTATTTGACTAAAAATTATTTTTCATTAATTAATTCTTCTAATAACAAACAAATAAAGAATTTTGAAAAAACTATTTTTCATGAAATGAAACAAACGGCCGCTTTCACTAGCTATCAATCCTAATATTTTACTTCATCGAGGACTTCTCCTGTATGATTACTGCCTCCATTTGGCCATGCATACAGAACCCATAAAATTGCTTGCAGAAAAATTAAAATGGTCTTCAAAATCAGTGATAAATTCATTTCCACAGGAACATTCCATGTAGACACGGGGAGGAAAGTTGGTAAGGCCAATCAAGTTGGAATACACCTGCGCAACCAGGACTTACCATCTATTCTAATCGACTATTTTTATTTATATTTTTATACGGACGTTGACAAATTCTCCATCTGCAAATTGCGCCATCTCCTCTTTCTCACTTGCTACTATATATACCCTCGAACTTCTCTAGAGGAAATGGAACTTAATCCACCACTCTCATTCATTTACAAGGGAAGAGAGGGAGGGAGAACTCCTCAAGATTTTCTTGGTGAGAAAGTGAGAAGCGAACTTTCAGAACTCCACCAACCCTCTTTCGACTCGTTCCTTCCTCCTAAGAGATAACAGAATTCAACATCATTTCCTTTTTTTTATTTCAAGAAACCAGAGAGAGTAAGTTCTTGCATGTTTGCCTTTATTTTAGCATCAGTTTGGTAGGTGAAGAAAAAGGATTTTAAAGAACACAAAATCTTGGTTGTGATTTCTTCAGTACCATGAAGACCTCACCTCAACATAGCGTAATGGTTGCTGCTCTAGGCTCAGGCTTTCATGCTAGGCTAACTCACCAAACTTAACACTTTGACATTGGGCTTAATTAATTCAATTGATGAATAGAATTCGTTGCTTCTTCTTTGCTCTCTTAACCTTCTCTCGGCAAGCAAACAACAGAAAGTCTTCTCTTTTATTGTTTTTTTTATTATTATTATTATCATTGTTTTGGCATTTAAATCAATTTCTTGCTGTTTTATTGTCCATTTCATGATGTGGGACTGATTCGCTTTTTCTTTTTTCTAAATTCAATTCAGAATAAGAGAAAGATGGACGGCGTAGAGAGAGCTCGAGCTTCCGGTAGACGATCAAGTCACAACAGCTTGAGCAGGAGCATAAGCAGGAGCTTGAGCAGGGCTAGCTGGAACATGGAAGACATGTTTTCAGTTGGCAGGCAATCTAGGAGAAGCAACCTTGTCGATGAAGATGAAGAAGCTCTAAAATGGGCTGCCATAGAGAAGTTACCGACATACAATCGGTTAAGAACAAGTATCATCAAATCTTTCGTGGATACTGAGGACCAAGGCAACAAGATGCTGCAGCATAAAGAAGTTGATGTGAGAAAGCTTGACATAAATGAGAGACAAAATTTTATCGACAAGCTCTTTAAGGTTGCAGAGGAAGATAATGAGAAATACTTGAAGAAATTCAGACAAAGAGTCGATAAGTAAGTTTCTTGTTAACCTCTCTCCCATTATTTATCATAGAATTAGTCCTTTGCTCTTCTGGTTTTGTTTTTTTTTTCCCTGTTTCATCATGGCCCAGATAATCTAGTCTTGTTTTCCAGAAATTAAAGCCAACCAATAAAGCTGTTAGAATCATAAACAAAAAATAGTTCATCAATTGCTTTTCTTTGTTCTCCCCTTCTTAAAAAAAAAAAAAAAAAAAAACCAGCAGTGAGTATTGTTTTTAATGACATGTAAATTTGACCAAGGCAATCTTGGCGTCACCCAAGCTACATCGGTACTTGTTCTATTTAATCTGTATTTGATTAATCATTGGTGTATCCAATGTTAAGCCCTTTACAGGATCACAGTAAAACTTGATCTTCTCACTCTTTTAGTTACTATGACCGTTTCAACTCATCTCTACCCTGCAGGTCGAGTCAACTCAATTAATAATTTCCCTGTAATTGCAGGGTTGGCATCCGACTCCCGACAATTGAGGTCAGGTTTGATCATTTAACAATTGAAGCTGACTGCCACTTTGGCACCAGAGCTCTCCCCACCCTTCCAAATGCTGCAAGAAACATGTTTGAATCAGCTCTTGGTGTAGTTGGGATTAATTTGGCTCAGAGAACTAAGCTCACAATCCTCAAAGATGCATCTGGGGTTATAAAACCTTCACGGTAATTATATCTGTATCTTTTTTCGTTCTGTAATTACTACTATCTATCCTTTTTCATCACCTGAAGTGACCTTTTAAATTTTGTTCTGTTACAGGATGGCACTACTGCTAGGACCACCATCCTCAGGAAAAACAACTCTTTTGTTGGCTCTAGCAGGAAAGTTGGACCCGAGTCTTAAGGTTGGTGACAAATATTTATTATATATAATATATGTTTGTCGTGCATAAGATGGCGTTTTCTTATAATTGATACAATTTCTTTGTTAATAATTGTGGATATTAATTTATTGCATTGACCAGGTTACAGGAGACCTAACATACAATGGATATGAATTCAAGGAATTTATGCCACGGAAATCATCAGCATATATCAGCCAAAACGATGTTCACATAGGAGAAATGACCGTGAAAGAAACCTTGGATTTCTCAGCAAGGTGTCAAGGGGTCGGGACACGATATGGTGATTATATTATACAAAGTTTAATTATTTATTTTCTGTCAATCGAGGGATAAGAAATGAATGAAGATCAACTTTAATTGAATTGGCTATGTTATATTTATACCCGTAGATCTCCTAAGTGAGCTTGCAAGAAGAGAGAAGGATGCTGGAATATTTCCGGAGGCAGAAGTGGATCTTTTCATGAAGGTAAATGCCAAGCAAGCTACAAATTAAGAAAGAGCAAGTTGCCACATGCATGCATATGTGTGCGTGACATCATAAATATTAACAGATCTTGAAGTTACATAATAAATTTCAACTGTAATTTTCAGGCAACTGCAATGGAAGGAGTTGAAAGCAGTCTCATTACTGACTACACACTCAAAGTAAGTTCAATAGAATTTCCCTAACAATGGAATATCATTGCTTGAAATAACCTTTAAGAGGATGGTGGCATGGAAGCTTCATGTGTGGTTCAAGCTGTCTTTATGACTCTTCCAAGTTTCTGATAAACTCACGGTTGTCGCCACTAATTTCTCTTTTGTCAAAGATTTCTCCTCGCCACCCACCACGTTGACTGGTGTCTAGCCATGCTGGCGTGGCTGGGTTGTGCTTGACCCCTTCATTTTTATGTTTTTTTAAGGATTTTTGGTTGGTGAACCAACTTTTGGATGCATTATTACTTTTTCGCTTTCTTTTTTTCTTCCACCAACTAAGCACATCGTCATAATTTCGAAATTTTGGTGTCAAATACCTATCATGTAATCATACTAAACCTTCCTAATTTCTCCTTTTTTTAATTTTATAATTTTGTTTTGGATGAGCAGATACTAGGACTTGATATATGCAAGGATACCATCGTCGGAGATGACATGATACGAGGGATATCGGGTGGACAGAAAAAGCGAGTGACTACAGGTTGATAATTTATAATATAATTTTCGAATATTATTTATCCAATGATAGGTGGGGGTTGCTTTTCATTTAAGAGAACACTAAAGTTGACAAATTGTGTGCTGACATGTTCTACATGCAGGCCTAAAATTAGCTTTCTGTAATGTTTATTTGACCATTTCCTTGTGGTTCTCCCACCAACTCCTCTTTAGACATCCAGCGCTGGTGTCTTTCTTACAAAAGCCATTCGCAGCTGTCGTTTCTCTGTTATAGGAACCTGTTTAAGAAGTTGCTGCCGTCGAAACTGCAATTACTTACTTAATCATGCTTAAGAAGGATTAAAATAGAGGCCCATCCATCGAATGAAGTCAAAAGAACATTTGTTTAATGATAATATGGGCAAGCATGTAGCTAGCTGCTGTCATTTTGTTTGTTTCCTAATGCTTTAATCTCCATGATTAATCCAGGAGAGATGATTGTTGGGCCCACAAAAACACTTTTCATGGATGAGATATCCACCGGTCTAGATAGCTCCACAACATATCAAATAGTGAAGTGCTTGCAGCACATTGTACACTACACCGAGGCTACAATCTTGGTGTCCCTGCTCCAACCTGCTCCTGAGACGTTTGATCTCTTTGATGATATCATCCTTTTATCAGAAGGCCAGATTGTTTACCAGGGCCCACGAGAACACATTCTTGCTTTCTTTGAGAGCTGTGGGTTCCGCTGTCCTGAGAGGAAGGGCACAGCTGATTTCTTACAAGAGGTAAACCTCTTCGTTTGTTTTTATTGAAACCGGCCCATAACCAACTGGCGGGCTTTGGCCTCTGTCAAGCAAGCCTAGCAGACACCTCATAGTTTTGATTAATGGCTCTTGACTGCAGGTTACTTCGAAGAAAGACCAGGAACAGTATTGGGATGATAGAAACAAGCCATATAGATACGTAACAGTCCCAGAATTTGTTGAAAGGTTCAAGAGGTTCCATGTGGGGATGAGGCTAGAGAATGAGCTTTCCGTGCCATTTGACAAGACCCAAGGCCACAAAGCAGCTCTGTCATTCTCGAAGTATTCTGTTCCCAGAATGGAACTACTCAAGGCATGTTGGGATCGAGAATGGATACTGGTTAAGAGAAATGCATATGTTTATGTAGCCAAGACGGTTCAACTTATTATTATGGCAATTATAATGTCCACGGTGTTCATCAAGTCTAAAATGCACACAAGGAATGAAGGAGATGGAGCGGTATACATTGGTGCCCTTTTGTTTACTATGATCATTAACATGTTCAATGGTTTTGCTGAGCTCTCACTTGTAATCAAGAGGCTTCCAGTATTTTACAAGCAAAGAGATCTTCAATTCCATCCTGCCTGGACTTTCACTCTGCCAACTTTCTTGCTACAGCTGCCAATGTCTATAATTGAGTCTGTTGTTTGGGTGTCAATTACCTATTACTCCGTTGGTTTTGCACCTGACGCTAGCAGGTAAAGAGGCGTAGCCAAACCACAACTTCTCAAATTAACGATGATGTTGTATTGCATGATCACTTGAGTGACAATTTCCTGATCTTGTTTTTCAGGTTCTTCAAGCAACTGCTGCTGGTATTTTTCATCCAACAGATGGCTTCTGGGCTCTTTAGGCTTATTGCTGGGGTCTGCAGAACCATGATCATTGCCAACACCGGCGGGGCTCTCACTCTACTCCTTGTTTTCTTGCTTGGAGGTTTCATCTTACCTAAAGGTTAGAATGAAATAACATGTTAGCCCCTAGTTATGTCAGAATTCTGAAATTCTTGGCTTTGAATGCATTAATAGAGAGTTGCTACCATGATGACAGGTGCCATTCCAGATTGGTGGGGATGGGGTTATTGGGTTTCACCTTTGTCTTATGGTTTCAATGCCATAGCTGTGAACGAAATGTCTGCACCAAGGTGGATGAACAAAAACGTGAGATATCATGCTCAAAATAACTCTATCTGCAGCATCAACCTTTTCATATTATCAATCAAATATATATACTAGAGTTAGCATTTAGACTTGTGTTATAAATAAAAGCAAGTTTAAGAAGAATATTTTGATTGCATTACAGAGTTCAGACGCCTCTACCAGTTTAGGCACAGCAGTGCTCAAGAACTTTGATGTTTACACAGATAAGAACTGGTATTGGATTGGCACAGCTGCTATTCTAGGCTTTGCTGTTCTATTCAATGTTCTCTTCACCTTTGCTCTCGCGTACTTTAGTCGTAAGTCAAAGCATTACCTTCAATAAAATGTGCATGATGTGAAATTGTTTTACTGATTTCAACTCATTCTCTTCTTTAAGGTAGCTAATCTTCTTCATGTTTTTGTTTGACAATAGCTGCTGGAAAATCACAGGCCATAATCTCTGAGGAAACAACAAAAGAAAGAACCAGGTCAACACAGTCGTTATCCCATTCTAATGGAAACAATACAAGTAAGGAACCTAAAAATATGTGGATTTCATACTCTCTGTTTCAATCTTGTCAGAACTGCATAAAATGCTTCAATTCCTTACATGGACTTGTCATATCACAGGTGAAATGGCAATCTTGAGAACGAGGAGCCCATCCAATCCCAATGGACTAAGTGGAAATGCTGATTCAATTGAGGCAGCAAATGGAGTGGCTCCTAAGAGAGGAATGGTTCTTCCTTTCTCTCCTCTAGCCATGTCCTTTGACAGTATGAATTATTTTGTGGACATGCCCCCGGTAGGAATCAATACCTTCTACTTTCAGTCTAAACTCAATTTATCAAATGCTTCATTCATCCCATAGACATCCTACTTGTGAACCAAAACTCTTTTATACAGAAAATACCACTTAAAACTCCTTCAGTAACCAATTTTAATTGATGGTAATAGGAAATGAAGGAGCAAGGAGTTCCAGAGGATAGGCTGCAACTACTTCGAGAAGTAACAGGAGCATTTAGGCCTGGAGTACTCACGGCATTAATGGGAGTCAGTGGAGCTGGAAAGACCACACTGATGGATGTTTTGGCAGGAAGAAAGACTGGTGGATACATTGAAGGTGAAATTAAAATTTCCGGGTTCCCCAAGAAACAGGAAACGTTTGCAAGAATTTCTGGATATTGCGAACAGAATGATATCCACTCTCCTCAAGTCACTGTTAAAGAATCATTGATTTATTCAGCATTTCTTCGGCTCCCTAAAGAAGTCAGCAAACAAGAAAAGATGGTAAATTTTGTTACTGTTCCACAATTTAACTTATCATAATTAAAGTCCGAGGTGGTAATTTACGAGCTAAAAAATGGTGGGATTTTATCTTTTCAGATTTTCGTGGATGAAGTGATGGAGTTGGTCGAGCTAAACAATCTCAAGGATGCTGTAGTTGGGCTTCCAGGAATCACAGGGTTGTCAACAGAACAGAGAAAGAGGTTAACAATAGCAGTGGAACTGGTTGCTAATCCCTCCATCATTTTCATGGATGAACCAACTTCTGGTCTTGATGCAAGGGCAGCTGCCATTGTTATGAGGACTGTGAGAAACACTGTGGATACTGGGAGAACAGTTGTCTGTACGATCCATCAACCTAGCATTGACATCTTTGAAGCCTTTGATGAATTGTTATTAATGAAGAGGGGAGGACAAGCAATCTACTCAGGACCATTGGGTCGAAACTCTCACAAGATCATTGAATACTTCGAGGTAATTTGATCTCCCTAAGATTTTCTTGATCCAATAATTGATAAAGATTGATTCCTTAACCTTATTTCATGAATAATGGCTGACTTCTTACAGGCCATTCCTGGAGTCCCTAAAATCAAAGAGAAGTACAATCCAGCAACATGGATGCTAGAAGTGAGTTCAGTTGCAGCTGAAGTCCGGCTTGGAATGGACTTTGCGGAGCAGTACAGATCTTCATCCTTGCATCAGTATGTCCAGTCACAACCATATGAAAATTATTTATTTATGTTATATGCTAAATTTCAAATTTTGAGCTCAATTCTTGTTTCCATATGAGCAGGAGAAACAAGGCTTTGGTGAAGGAGTTGAGCACACCACCACCAGGAGCAACAAACCTTTATTTCGCCACTCAGTATTCAGAGTCTGCATGGGGGCAGTTCAAATCTTGCCTTTGGAAGCAGTGGTGGACATACTGGAGAAGTCCTGATTACAACCTTGTTAGATACTTCTTCACCTTGGTTTGTGCTCTTATGGTTGGTAGCATATTCTGGAAGGTCGGGACAAAAAGGTCAGTATCTATCACTCCTGCTAAGAATACAAACATAACATGGTTGATCTGTTGGCCAAAAATTTATATATGTTCTATGATTATTCAGGGATAGCTCAAGCGATCTGAATATGATTATCGGTGCCATGTATGCTTCTGTCTTGTTTGTTGGTATTAACAACTGCTCAACTGTACAACCAGTTGTAGCAGTCGAAAGAACCGTGTTTTACCGAGAAAAAGCAGCTGGAATGTATTCTGCATTACCCTATGCCATTGCACAGGTGAGTTGAAGTGGAATTAATCTGTATCCTTAAAGAGCTTGTGTAAATATACATCAAACTGACCGAACTCTGTACTATACGACATGCAGGTTGTTTGTGAAATACCATACGTATTTGTTCAAACTACATACTATACACTTATTGTGTATGCCATGGTGTCCTTCGAATGGACTGCAGCCAAATTCTTTTGGTTCTTCTTTGTCAATTTCTTTTCCTTCCTTTACTTCACATACTATGGAATGATGACTGTTTCCGTTACCCCAAACCACCAAGTAGCAGCCATCTTTGCAGCAACATTCTATTCTCTCTTCAATCTTTTCTCTGGCTTCTTTATACCAAGACCGGTACGTTTATTTTCTTTCTTAATTATTGTCTTTTTTTATCATTTTTAACTTAATCTTCGTCTTACTAGTGTAATGACACAATTCTGTTTCCGTTTGAAATTTCAGAAAATTCCCAAGTGGTGGGTCTGGTACTATTGGATTTGCCCTGTAGCGTGGACAGTGTATGGACTAATCGTGTCCCAATATGGTGATGTTATGGCCACCATTAATGTTCCTGGTCGCGCTGGTGCTGATCCTTCAATAAAGGTTTATATACAAGAAAATTTTGGATATGACCCAGATTTCATGGGGCAGGTTGCCGCAGTCTTGGTTGGCTTTACAGTCTTCTTCGCATTCCTGTTTGCCTTCTGCATAAGGACACTGAACTTCCAGACAAGATAGGAGAGATTTATCAAACTAGTGCTTTAATTTCTTGAAGCAAGATTTGTAAGAGCTGAGCTTGTAGATATGTATAATAGGGGACCATACGGATTAAAGTTTAGTAGAAGGTAATATTTGTGGCAATTGTACAAGGTTTGTATCGTTCTTCATAGCAATATATGTTGCAGATTTTGTTTTGCAGACAAGCATGTGCAAACGTATATTAGTTAGTAAAGAAGATGGTCGATACCTTGAGTTCTGAGCTTTGAGAAGCTTATATATAAAATGTAAAGGATATTGAATCACTAGGCGACTTGGGAAAAACATTATTGTTGGAATCAACAATCAAGACAATGTAGCATTTTTCATTTCATATATATATAATGAAAAAAAAATTATAATGGTTATTTGCCATTTTGAATTTAACATGAAAGTGTTTTATTACTTCTTTTTTTCATTGAAACCGTCTCTCTTTCTCTCCCTAGTTTAGTCTTTTTCTTCACCATTAATGCTTTTTTTCTCATTATCTTTGAAAGATGATCAAAGTCTTACCTTTATTTATGAATTCATGATTGCTTTAAAAATTTTAATTTTTTATAAATTTACAAAGAAGAAATTATATTTCTCACTCATATAAATATTTTTTATTATAAGTATTCTTTTATACTCCACGTGATATAATATACTAAGATGTGAGAATCACTAAAGCATAACTTATCTTTTATAATGTTCCAGCTAATATTTTTTTCATCATAGAAAAAAACAAGAAATAATAATTTTTAAGTGCTACACTTTTTCATATTTAAAGTCTTTAAGCTCATTCTCATTAATGAATTATACACGAGCTCTCTTGGTAAATATTTAGTTAATAAATCCATAATATTTTTCTTTAACATTATATAGTCAATGAAAATAATCTTATTCGAGAGCGAGTATTTAATAATATTATGTTTTTAACATATATATTTAGACTTACTATTATACATCCTACTTTGTCCCTTTTCTATTACTGATTAAATATCATAATGAACATGAATTATTGGCACTAGTGTTGACCAAATGGAGTATCTTCTAAAACATTTCAAAGCCACGTGACTTCCTCCTCAGCTTTATCAAGAACAATAAATTTTAATTCCATCGTGGTTCTTGTGATACACGTTTTCTTAGATAATTTTCATAACACAGCTGCTCTACCCAGTGTGAAGATATATTCACTAGTGGATTTTGAATCTTTAGTATCAGATATTCAATTAATATCACTATAAATTTTAGTACCACTAGGTATCCAATATAATATAGGTCATAATATAAGATATACCTCAAATATTTGAGTACTCTATTTATTACGTTTCAATGATATATACTTGAATTATTGATAAATTTACACAATATATTAACTGAATATGCAATATTTAGTCTTGTGTAGCTCATAACATACATCAAACTTCTAATTATTCAAGAATATTTCAATTGGTTTATCCCCTCATCTTTGTTTTTAGATAGATATACACTTTTGTTCATTAATATTTTGATAGTGCTATTATCATTTTTAGAAATTTTCTTAACATAATAAAATTGTGACCAATTTATCAAATGTCTTAGTGAATTTTACTTCTAGTATGACATCTGCATCACCCAAGTCTTTCATATTAAACTTATTAGTTAATATTTTCTTAGTAGACTTGATTATGTAATTATCGTTACCTAAAATTAGCATATCATCCATAAAGAGACATAAAATGACATAATATTTATTTTTGTTTTTTTACATAAGCACATCAATCAATTTTATTGATTTTAAACTCATTTAACAACATAACCTTGCCAAATTTTTCATATTATTTAGGTGCTTGTTTCAAATCATATAACAAATTAACAAGCCTGCAAACTCTTTTTTTTATTATCTTTTAACAACAAACTTCTCGAGTTGTTCCATTTAAACCTCTTCATCAAGGTCATCATTTAATAAAGTTGTTTTTATATCTATTTGATGTATTTTAAGCTTGTTAATAGTTGTGATGGCTATTAATATTTGTATAGAGTTTATTTTTTAACATAGATGAATATATGTCAAAATAGTCCACATTTTCTTGTTGTTTGAATACTTTAACAAGTCTTGTTTTATATTTGTTAATAGTTCCATTAGCTTTCATCTTTCTTTTAATGATCCACTTATGACCTAATAGTTTATTTTTTGGTGGAAGATCCACTAGTTTTGTTGTATGATTATGCATAATGGATTCAATTTTACTATTGATTGCCTTTTTCTAATAGGAAGGTTTAGGATAGGATATTGCCTCAAATTAGCTCCAATATTCATTTTCTAACAAGTATGTTAGAAAATTAGGATTAAATATTTTGAATAGTTTAACCCTTTTACTCCTTCTTATGTCAACTTCATCATCTTTCAAATAATGATGACTATTGAAGCTAATTTCAAGTTCTCTTAAGTGAATGAATTTCTTGTGTTTGCTTAAATAAAAACACATCTTAAAAAAAAATAGCATTTCTTGAATCCATTATTGTATTAGGATGAATATTTTCAATATTTGACTTGTGTATAAGAAATCGATATGCATTATTATAAGTATACATATAATTTTGAGCATCTGAAATTAAACAAGCACACGTGTAAAAATATTTAATTTTATTAAAATTATATGACTAGGTACAATCTCTATTTAAAATATTCTTAGAAAAGAATAAACAATCATCTTATTCTTCCCTTGAATTTGATATGTGATGACTTGATTTATTTGTGAAATCAAGTCATGACTTGTGCTTTGCAAGAATATGAATTTAAACATGTATTGCAAAGCAATATTTGGTAAATTGATGCTTTAAAAAGTACTTTTGATTTGTCTTCAAAGTGATGTTGAAAAACTCTTATGAGGCATTTAGACTTGATCCAACATATCTTCGTTTTTTGTAAACTTGAAGCATAGATGAAGGAGGCTTGCGAGCTTTTAAGAGAGCTTTTTTGCTTAAAGAGAGAGCTTGTCTTGAGACCCTTTTTGCTTGAATTCTTTTTTTTTTTTTAAGTGAGACCCTCTATTTATTGAGATTCTCAAGTCCTTTCTCAATATCAAATGGCTTAGTTTT
>Ga0307507_10006731_pt1 | contig 17294 bp, 15 predicted proteins | sample 7_EM_MG_FD_207223 | JGI IMG/M metagenome (GOLD analysis project Ga0307507, IMG submission 207223) | Populus trichocarpa ectomycorrhiza microbial communities from riparian zone in the Pacific Northwest, United States - 7_EM | ecosystem: Host-associated > Plants > Roots > Unclassified | place...
AAAAAAATAGATTATATAAAAAAGTTAAGTTCAATTAAAAAAAAAACAACCCACAAACCTATAATAAATCGTGGCAATCTGGGTTACTTTGTCAAACTTGCAAAGCACACTAACCTTATAGAAATATATAAAAAAAAATACAAAAATAATTTTTCAATCATTTTACTATTAAAAATAAAATTAATAAAAAAATTATTATAAAAATTTAAAAAATAAAACAAAACAAAACTGAACTGGAGAATACTATTCCACGATGCAATGAACGTGGAACGTGGTTAACAATAGTTCCCCAGCCCATTATTTTTTGTTAATAATTAATAATATATTAGTAATATTTGTTAACGAGAAACGGCCACCAGAGAGATGTCAACAATTGTCAAAGATACTATCACACGGAAATGACACGTGGCATCACAATCTGCGGGACTAGTGTTCTATATTTGTTTGCTTCAAATTCATGGATTGGCTCAAAATCTCTCAAACCCCACCAATTTTTAGCAACAAGAACAACAAAAAATCCCACTTTCCTTATCAAAGAGAAAAACTACTGGCATCAAAAGGAGCAATAGCATATAATACAATTTATATGGTAAGAGTAGTAGTGGCCATAACTCCATATACATTTTACTCTTTGTTTTGAGCTTTCCCATATCAAACACAGAACAAGAAAGGCACAGCAAAAATGGCATCCTCAACTTTGTTTGGCAACACTTTAACAGCTGTTTCTTCAAGAACCCACTTTCCAACCCCAATCTTTAACAACAACTCACTAGAATTGTTGTCTTCCGCACACTCTAACTACAACTTCAAAACCAAGACAAGTACTAGTGCTAAGAAATTGAAAGTGAAAGCTGTAGTGACTGAGACACCTGCTGGGAGTAAATCAGAAGGGAAACAATCGGAGCAAAGAAAGTTAAAGGTTCTGGTTGCTGGAGGTGGGATTGGAGGGCTGGTTTTTGCATTGGCAGCAAAAAAGAAAGGGTTTGATGTGATGGTTTTTGAGAAGGATTTGAGTGCAGTAAGAGGAGAAGGACAATATAGAGGTCCAATTCAGGTACAGAGCAATGCATTAGCTGCTTTGGAAGCTATTGATTTAGATGTTGCTGAGGAGGTTATGAGAGCTGGGTGTATCACTGGTGATAGGATTAATGGACTTGTTGATGGGGTCTCTGGTACTTGGTATGTTGTTTCCATCTTTAATCCTACATATATGCCCTCGTTTTGTTTTTCCGTTACTTGGTATTTATTTTGATTTAAGTCTATAGCTCTGTGGTTGGCCTCTCAAGTTTATGGTAATTTCGGTTATTTTTGAAGAATTGAAGCTTTGTAGTTGTGGTTCGCTGTATCGATGGTGATGAATTTGAAGAATCTGTTGGTTTGTTTTTCTTGCTGCTGAAGTTGTTTTGTAATTGTAGTTGAAGTTTATGAGTATGGTGATTAGCAAGTTGTGCTGGTTCTGATTACTTAAAAAAAGTGAAACTGATATATGAAGCTGAAGTTTGCATCTTTTTCTCACAATAAACTTGTATGAGGCTGTAAGTAATTTGTAAAGGTTGAAAGCGATGATTTTCACACTGACAATTCCCAAAACAGTGAAAGTGAACAAATTCCAGGCTTACTGATATGTAAAGTATTGAAATTCGGTTGGATATATCCCAACCTTGTTCTTTTTGCTTCTTCTTTTTTCCTTCTAATCAATCAGAATCAGATAGTGGCTTACAAAACTTCTGAAACTGAAACTTTTTCTGTTTTTGGGCTTGTTCGTGAAATTTTCTAACAAAACTTGTGGTTTGGCCTCAACAGACCTGGAAACTTCTAATGAAAAATATAATTGTGTTCGAAGCAGCAGAAAGGATGATTGGTAGACCTGGATCACTTGCTAGTTTATACTATCAAAGAAAAGTCTTGTACTATCAACAAAAATTACATGTGTTTCAGAACTTTGTTGTTTTGATTGGCCTATCAGATGTAAGTGTTAGCCCCCAATGACATTGAATGATAAATGGTTATCAGGTATGTCAAGTTTGATACCTTCACTCCTGCAGCAGAACGAGGGCTTCCGGTCACAAGAGTTATTAGCCGAATGACTTTGCAACAAATCCTAGCTCGTTCAGTTGGAGATGATATGATTCTTAATGATAGTAATGTTGTTAGTTTTCAGGATGATGGGGATAAGGTAATATGAACTGCTGATTTGTTGAAGATTGTCCTTTTGTCAACTCCTTCCTTCATTGAGAGTTCTTTCTAGGTTTTCATTTCTTGCTCAATGGGATATTCATTTGACTTACTGGTTTGTCAATTAAAAGCATATTGTCCACATCTTGAATTTTCACATTTATTAATTTGTTCTTTGAAATTTACAAGTGTAGGTCACTGTGGTTCTCGAGAATGGGCAACAATACGAAGGCGATCTCCTAGTTGGTGCTGATGGAATATGGTCAAAGGTATTGCTATGTCAAGTTCTTTCTTTGTCCCTTTGAGAGCAAATTTTATCAAAATAAAAACTATCTTTTGAATGATCTCAACAAATGCTATCAGTCAATCGCCACAATAGAGTGTGCATATAAAGTTCTGTTACAAGTACAATTTATATTGTTCTGGAGTTAAGAACTATAGTGTGATTGAAATTCCTTATGTTTGTCTCCTGCACAGGTGAGGAAGAACTTATTCGGGCCCAAGGAACCAGTGTACTCAGGCTATACATGTTATACCGGTATAGCAGATTTTGTGCCTGTTGATATTGAGACTGTTGGGTATGTTTGATTTCATTGAATACCAACTTTCCACCTTAATAGGTGCTTTTTTTCTGCACAGGATACCTTGTTCAAATTCAATAGAATGTACAATTTTAATTAGTTGAATTGAATTTCATCTAGATGCTAACTTTGATTTTTTAATTTTTTTTATTGAAGGTATCGTGTATTTTTGGGTCACAAACAATACTTCGTTTCTTCAGACGTGGGTGCTGGAAAGATGCAGTGGTATGCATTTCACAAGGAACCACCTGGTGGCATGGATGCCCCCCATGGTAGATACTTTTTAGAAGCTCTAGATCCATTATAAGCATGCTCTGAATAGGATATTTTGTTGAAGTATTTATACAGTTGAAACATTCTTTTAGTGTTTCATAGAAATAAGTTTACTTCATGCAACATATTTGTGATCTTGGCTTGACAACATGATCATTCAAAGTCATCTAAACTCCTTTTTAAGATACAAAAGACAATTGCATCTGACAAGGTCTAAGCTTTCAACTGAGAAGTCATAAACCGAAAGCAATAAGGTTAAAATATGCTTGTGATACTATAGCAGTTTATGTTGTAAGAAAGGATGTTTGTGGAATGTAATCTGTCATGAAGTTCTTACTGCTTGGTAAATTTACAACAGGAGGTTCCTCCTTTTATAAAATATGGCTTTTGAGAAATAAATAGTATTTTCGTTCTATGTTACTGAAGTTATGTTTCAAGTATTTGTGGTTTTATTGGTCAATGTGGTGGAGTGGAGTGACACTGCTGAGTTTTAAATGAACTATGAACGATTCTTAATGTTCATTTGGATTCTGAATCCTCTAACAAAGTGCACTTTAAAGTAAGATTAAGCCATAAATCCATGATAATATTGAAGAATCCATCTCATGAGTAAAAGGATTAAAATGGTGATGAAGCACTTTTTTTATCATTTTCTAATGTCAGTTTCTAATGTTATCTTTCCTATTCATATTTCTGCAGGTAAAAAGGATAGGCTCTTGAAAATATTTGAGGGTTGGTGTGATAATGTGATAGATTTGCTACTGACCACAGATGAAGATTCCATTCTTCGACGTGACATTTATGACAGGGAACCCATTATTACATGGGGAAAGGGCCGCGTGACCTTGCTTGGGGATTCTGTCCATGCCATGCAACCGAATATGGGTCAAGGGGGATGCATGGCCATTGAGGTATACCTTCCTCTTTGTGAATCTGGACCGATGCTTTATTGGTAGTTTTTACCTTCAAATGTATAAACGTTTCCAAGGATTGTATCACATAATTAACATTGGCCTCTTGTGTAATTCTCTTATGCTTCTTGAACTTTTGAATGTCTCCTTCACTGAAAAAAATATATTTATGTACATCCTCTTAACATCAATTTTTACTTTTATTACATAAAATAAATGAGCAGTATCATGTTTCTTATCGGATATTATTGTCTTCAAAAGTTCTTAAGGAGAGAGACTAAGCAAAAATTGAGTTGAATGAACAATTTCAAAAATACACCTAAATGAACTACGTATTTCAATGTGCAGGATAGCTACCAACTCGCATCGGAACTTGAGAGAGCATGGAAACAAAGCATTGAATCAGGAACCCCTGTTGATGTTCTTTCGTCACTAAGGAGGTAACATGTTAGATATTTTATAAATGATCTGAAAATGCATAAAATTTTGAGGCTGGTATAGTGTCCGGACATGAGACTCGAAAATAAAATGGAAATCATTCACGTGGACAATTGGAAGGCATCTCACAATTTTGAGTTCAAAGCTTTCTTGAGTAGCCTTCAGTTTAGCTCCCTTTAAGTAGTGACCACAGAACATTCCACTTAAAGAATAAGCATGTGGAGTGTAATGTGTACCTGTGCTTGCAATTGATAAGCATTGTTGCTAAGTCATCTCACCAGAACTCAGGCTTTATCTAAGGAACAATTAGCCGGTCCTTGAAATGCATTCATCTTGAAGTAATCAGTCAATGTTATCTGGATGTTTGTCTTCAGGAAACTTCTATTCTGCTGAAAGTGTCTCCTCTATAGAAGTATGTAAAGCTTTCTGTGAACAGATTATGATGTATCATGGGTAATGGACAAAAACTGTGTTTATAAACTATTTGCCTTGCCATTCTCTCTCTTTTTCTTGGAGTATGTGGTCGCCACTCACTGTGGAAGATCCTCTAATTTGGATGGTTTGCAGGATGTTGCATGCTATTTAGTACATTAGAATTAAGGATACTGGTTAGCAAGGACTGACCTGGTGTTTTTTACATATAAAATGATGGATGTTTATAACCACTAACTTTTCTAATTGATTCATACTTCCTTCTTTCCACAGCTATGAGAATTCTAGAAGACTTCGAGTTGCTATTATCCATGGAATGGCAAGAATGGCAGCAATTATGGCTTCAACATACAAGGCGTATCTGGGTGTAGGACTTGGTCCACTGTCGGTCAGTGTCTTTGATGATTGCATGTTAAGAAACTAAGATAGCAGTCAGAATTATTCGTCCATAACTGATATGCCCTTTTACCCTGTTTTCAGTTCTTGACAAATTTTCGGATACCTCACCCAGGAAGAGTCGGAGGCAGGTTTTTTATTGACATAGCAATGCCTGTAATGCTTGATTGGGTATTGGGCGGAAATAGGTTGGAACTTGGAAACCCAATTTTTTCTGCGTAGTTGATTTTTTTCTTGGATATTTACTATACATTTGTTACAGAAAATTTTCATCTGATTAAAACCATGATAACTCGTGTTCAAGTTATTTTCTTCTGAATGTAGAAGCTTATGGCATATTAGATGTAACATGTCACAGGTTTCTCTCCTGTAATTTGGGTTTTCTCGATGAGAGCTTTAGCATGTTCTTTTACTCTCTTTAGGACTGAAAATCTGAAGCTTTTATGTGATGAACAATTTAGAACTATGAGCTAATGGATAGTTCAGGATTCTAGAAAATATATTTAAGCATTGGAAATGAGAGGGTTTCTAGGTGTTATAATAAGTTCATATGATTATTCACATAAGGGTGGTTGGGATTGAGAAATAAACCAAGAATTTCTATAATCATAAGCTTCACATTTATCGTACCCTCTGTCCTGTTAATCTTTTTAACCCAACTGGAAAACTTATTTTCTTCTGCAGTTCAAAACTTGAAGGGAGGTCTCTGAGTTGCCGACTCTCAGACAAAGTATGTTGCCTTAATGACATTAATGTTATTTTCAAGGGTAGCTTATTTTATCTTATTCTTGAAATTAGAAGATTTTGATATGCGATGGAATCTAATATGTGATTGATCATATTGTTAGGCCAATGACCAGTTGCGAAGATGGTTTGTAGATGATGATGCCCTAGAGCGTTCTCTTAACGGAGAGTATGTGTTATGCAGCTGGTGAATCTTTTCTTGACACATTTTGTAATGATGCAACTACTGTCTCATTATCCATCTTCCTTGTTTTGTAGGTGGTTTCTTTTACCATGTGGAAATGATGCTGTTGCTTCACAACCTATTGGTTTAAGTAGGGATGAGAACAAACCCTGTGTGGTTGGGTATGCATTTGATTTTTATTTAATCGCAATAAACCAATTTCAACTCGGTGGATGACTTTATCATCACTCCACAACCATCCAGCATGACACATCTTGTGGTGTGTTTTGTAATTACAGGAGTGTCTCACAAGAGGATTTTCCGGGAATGTCCATAGTGATACCTGCACCGCAGGTAATACAGGCCTGATATGCCTACCGAGTTTTTGTGTTGCCCTTAGAAACTTGATTCCTATAATGATGATATGAAAAGTAAAAGTGTAATAGTAAGGTTTCTTTTTCATTAGAGTTTAAACAAAAATGCTCCTTTGTTGTTTTTTTTTTCTTTTTAATGTCAGGTTTCAAAAACACATGCTCGTATAACTTGTAAAGATGGGGCATTTTACTTGATTGATTTGCGCAGTGAGCATGGTTCCTTTATCACAGAGTAAGTTGTGGAAATCAAGATACATCTTCCTGTATTTCATATTTTATGATGGAGTTCTTCTCTAAGATTGAACTCTTATACATGTGCAGTATTGAGGGGAGACGGTATAGGGCACCTCCAAATTTTCCTACCCGATTCCATCCATCAGACATGATTGAGTTTGGTTCAGATAAGAAGGTGACAAACAATCTCTTCCCCGTTGATAGCTTTTCTTTTAAATTAAATTAAATCCATATTCTAAATGCAATCTAGTAACCAATATGTGCTGGTCTAACTTTCATTGTATCTTTACTAGCATGTCTCGTACGATAGTGTGTGTTTCCAAATAAATTTCATGAGAAAAACGTTGTGAGCTTCCATGTTCAGGTAATATTTCGAGTAAAGGTGATGAGGTCTCCTCCAAAGATTTCAGAGAAGAAGGATGAGGGTCAAGTTCTTCAGTCAGTATAAAACTCTGGAGGTCATTGAATTTTACTTGCACAGTAATTTATACAGCAATTATTCGGTGCAGTGAGCAATGTCATTCTGCTGCCATTTTTACACTCTAGGATTGGAAGTACAGAGCCTTGTATAAGATTTGGGAAATTCATACATTGTTCTAGTATGAACTGGAATTATTCTCAAAAAAAAAAAAAAAAAAAGAGATGCCAGTAAGATTATCAATGTAAATCCTCCATGAGTTTAAAGAATGATCAACGTAAGATTATTGGCAAAGATAGAAGGCAAATTATTATTTTTTTCCCATTCGAGCGTCCACCTAATTATGGTCCGTAAAATATACGCAGGAGATTCACTAGCTGCCTTGTGGCCATGGACACCAGGTTGATCTACCTCTCTCTCGATGTATTAATATGTTTCAACTGGCTATGCCGGGTACTGTATCCGAATAATTCTTCCTGTTAACAAGATAATTGGGAAATCAATCAGTAAAGAGATGAGCATAACTCCCCTTTCAAACATGTGGATAAGCTTACCATGGATTAGTGTTCTTGTGATAAGCATAAAAAACAATTGAAGAACAGGAAATGAATCAGAGCGCAAGCAATAAAGAAAGCATAAAGAGTTTAAAAAAAATGCAATGGAAATAAACTGCATGTGTAGCCAGAGAAATACAGTGAGAACAAGATGCTTGAGCATCAAGTTAACCATCTCATGTTTTGATTCCACCATGAAAGCATTTCTCAGAGAAACGAAGCTTCATAAATCTGCAGCTGCAGGTCAAGGTTTTGGTTCAAAGCAACTTTTGTGCAGCCCATTTGCAGATAAGTTTTCACACAGCCCATAAATCAAAACAGCAATTATTGAGCTTCTGCTTTGAGAGGTGCAAATTGCGGTTCACACATGGAACCATTGACAAAAGCTCACCTGCCCTGGCCTTCAATAACGTACCAAAACGAGACTAACCTAATACCAGCCACTGTGGCGCTATAGTCCAAGGAACCCTCCTCTTCATGTCAACGAGTTGTCACCATCCTAAATTTTCATGGCGATCTTCTAACTTGAGATCTTGTATCACACAACCCTCCAATTACCCATCACTTTAAAAGCCCACACCAAGTGCGACTGTCTCCCTGTGGATGACAAAAGCAACAATGCATTGCCAATCTGAGCGCCTCTTCCAAGGACAAGATAGGCCACCACCACCCCCCTCCTCACGAGACAAAACTAAGACAACGTTTTGATTAATCTCTATCACCTCAAATCATCATGTACAAATTTATTACATATACTGTAGATTGCTACATATATTCAAGCTTGATCCATGGCTGCATTTTAATCTTATATATGTGTGTCGATTTTAGGTATGACTTAGATCAAACAAAGTGGACCCAGTATGTTTGTCTTTGGATATACAGACATGACTACTAGTGAAGACCTAAGCCCATGCTCTCATTAAAAACCCAAGAAGGAAGATCCATATAACATCATTCACAAACCATCTGTTAGGGTTTCTGTACATATGATGTTTGCAATTGCATGTGCTAGAACTAGAAGGAATAGTATTAAAGGTTTGACGAAGAGGAGGTGGCACGTGATGGATGTAAACAGACGGTGGAGATTGCACGTGATAGGATTGAAGTCAGGTTTCATGTGGTGGTGGTGGTGGCAGGTGCAGGCTCAGTGACCGTTTGGGGTGCATTAATTGCTTTCTTGCTATGGCCATTTCTTATACTAGTGATTTTGTCAGGTTCGGATCGAATTATTGGTGCTCAAAAATGGAATTCCTCATGTGGGCCTCAAGGAAAGAATCTGTGAAGAGGAGAAGGTGGTGGTGGCATTCAAGCTGCTCAGCCGGATCGACTTCACTATCTAATCATGAAAACATAAATCAGCATTTTTTTAACATTGTTTCAACATTCAAACAAGCCTTCCAAGAATTATTGCCTCATGTATCGCTCTTAAAATTTTGTTTTCCGGTAAAATCGACCCAAACCATGTGCGGGAATAAGAAATATATAGTTGGTAATATATTAAAATAATATTTTTGATAATAATACTTTAAAATAATATGAAAATATCAACCTCCATTCAGGTCGCACTCTTCAAACAAGACCTTTATAAGGGTGTGTTTGGGAATGCGGTGCAAATCACGTTCCTTTAATTTTTGAAATTTTTTTTGAAATAATTTTTTTATGTTTTTAATTCGTTTTGATATGTTAATGTCAAAAAAAAATTTTAAAAAATAAAAAAATTTTATTTTAATACATTTCTAAGCAAAAAACACTTTGAACCGCCACCGCCGTCACAATCCAAAACACATCAATAATGACATAGCAAATTGTTGTTGTTATTTCATGGATAAGATTGGTAGTTTGATACCCATCTGTGTCTTTTGCATGTCCAATTCCTCAAGCAAATCATTTGTGTCGAGGCTTCACAATATTTTATAGCAATCAAACTAATTAAGCTTAATAGTGTCGGACCAAAGCTTGTCTTTACCATATTTCCTCATCAATGATCATGTTTTGGTAGTGCCAACAACGTATCTTCAAGATCATCAAATGGCAATAAGTACAAAACGGGTAGAGATTTGGATCATGAAACGGCGTGTGCAAAATCATGGAGGACATTCCAAAAAAACAATTTTAGGGTTTGGAAGTTGAAGCACAAGACAAGATAGTCCTCCACTAACCTTGGATGCTACATAACACAACCATGAAGCCACATTTGTAGTAGAAAATATGCCCAAAGATCTTGGATTGTTATTAGCTTTGAATTGTCAAAGTTAGCAAACCATATTATTAGTAGAGAAAAGGCTAGTAGAAAATATGCCATAAATTCACTCAACAAAAACAGACTTTAGCTCAATGATTCGTTCACTATTTCCCCCAAAAGGCAAACCATTAATTTAACACAACGAAAACCTAACATGAAAGTTAGAAATCCACAGTAGAAGAAGAACTAATGTGGCCCATCTTAATTATAATAGGATTACCTAGCAATTATAATTAATAGGTTCTTTATGAAATAAATGGCATCCAATTTACCCCGCGATGAGTATTCTGAAATGGGATAGTAATTATGTTTTAAAGTATTTTTTATTTAAAAATATATTAAAATAATATTTTTTAATTTTTAAAATTTATTCTTGTATCAATAAATCAAATCTATTCAAACTTTACTTTTGAGAAGATGATTGCTAAGCAAAAAATTTCCTAATCTCGATGCTCCTCCGCATCACATTTAGAAGAAGAAAAAACTAATCATATAGTAGGTGGTTTAATAATAAGAGTTTGGAACTAATGAGTTTACTTTTTCTGTGATCTCAGGTTTGAGCGATGTGGTTACTAATATGATGACCACTGGAGATTTACATGGTCATTAACTTCAGGACCTGTGAGATTAGTCGAGGTGCGCGCAAGATGACCCGAACACCCACGTTAATAAAAAAAAAAAACTTGTTTTTTTAATTTTTATTTGATGGTAAGAATATTTTTGAATTAGCTCCTATGTTGATGGAGATTAAGTTTTGTTTATATGATTTGAAAAAACACATTATTAATACATTTAAAGAAATATAATAGGTTTTTATATTAAAAAGGGAGGGGGGAGACAAATTTCATTCACCGTCAAATAATCATGTTAATGTGTTCCGGCACCGATATCATTATCTGGCATGCCCTTCCCAAAAACAACAAAAGAAAAGGCAAGGCACGGGGGTGTGAAAACTGCGAAGGACTCCACCGTTAGTCCACCTTTGCTCCCTTCTTCTCCCATCTCATCAACTGTACGGCCTTCTTGGGACCCCACACATCACGCGGCCCCCACCTTATGTTTACTTTTCTAGCTGCCGCTACCTTCCAAACTAGGCTACCCAGTTCCCCCAAGATTACTTCTTACTTACACTTATTTGCCAAAGTCTCACATCTCAAATTCAGCTGTCCAAATCCAATTTCCCACTCAAAAATTTAATTTAAAACAAAAAAAAAAAATATTGTATTTTTTAAAAATATATTTTTAAGAGACAAAACCTGGTGTCAAAAGATGAGCGGTGAAAAGTTTCCCCGTGTCAGGTTTCCCACTGGAAACCAGTATCTTTCTTTATCACAAATTCCGAGACAAAACAAAAAGAAAATACAATAATATAATATTTCAAAACTCAAGATTTTGCCTCGATTCTCAAAAGAGGTGAGATTACTTACTCTCGCTCGCCACTCGCGTAAACACCTTTGCCAGTGTTATCAAAATCACCCAAGATTCTTGTGTCCTTCTCTTGCCTTTTTCAATCTCGTTTCTTTCTTTCCCCGTAAATTCTTAGCCTGAAAAAAGATAAATATGAAAAAGCAAGAGGTGCCCGTATTCATCCATCCACAGGGACAGGAACAGGAACAAAACGACACTTTTGAGGGGCTAAACGACGCCGGGTTCTGATACCTGGGCTCGCCTTGAAAATGACCTAAAATGCCAAACATTTTCCATTGGAGACCGTCCTGAAATTACTCCACACCTTCCAAGCATATACTTGCCTCTTTCTACTCAATAAGATGCACACGTGCACATGAGGCCCGTTTAGAGAGCTGAGCCTATGGAGCTCCATTGATTAATTCCAAGATGACACTTCATTTTAACAAGGAATTAAAATTGATTAAACTCTCAAATGTATTAAAATATAAGTGTTTTATTAAAATCATAAAAAAAACATTTCATAGCAGGCCGTACATTAGAGTAATTAACTAGAAAACTAAAAGGCGTCGTGAATTTACAAATGTACAATGGATCCTCTCACGTGTTAATGTGGATGGATTGTTTATAATTTTATTTTCTTTTTATTTTTTTTTTAATTTAACCTTTATTAGATAAAATTATAAGCAAATTTATTAGGATAGAATGAGATTAAAAGAGGGAGATCAAAGTAAAAAAAAAAAAAAAACATGTAAGGAACTGTTGGCTTTAAAAGTCTGGAAAAAATATTTATTATAGTCCCTATACTTTATAAATTATAGATAATGGGTACATTCAATTTCTAAAATTATTTAATTAATATCATTGATTTCTTAACACGGTTTGAAAATAAATAAAGTTTAATAAATATATTCAAACAATGTTTAATGCATGGGTGTCTTAGTTAGCTTTTCCCTTGAAAACATGTCTTTAATATGTCATTAATTATTAATTATTAGTAATGCATTAAAATCATATTTAATTTTACAGGTTTGTCATGTTATTTTTTCCTCTCCAAGAATTAATATTTGTGTTTCTAATGATAAAACTAGTGACCCCCTTTATAATGTTGAATAAATAATTGCGGATCATAATGTATATTTATAAATCTAAATTCTAGCAACTATATCTTATCTATTATCTATTTTAAAAGCTTTAGGTATTCATATTTTATCAATTAGCTTCGAATATCCATTCATGTTTTTATTATTTGAGTATTATTTGTTATTTAATATAAAATAAAAAAGTAATATATACACACACACATCTCAAGCCAAGTTTGGATTGAGTCCGGGGGTGTAAAATTTATATCTTTAATAAATACTCACTTAAGAAAAAAAATGAAAAACTTGAAAGTTTGGATTTCATATTATTATTTGATTGAATAAAAAAATTATTTTAATAAATAAATCTGGTGAACACAACCAGATAAATATCTTATCTTGCGAGATTAATATCTTGATCTATATTTATTTCTTGATTTTTCTAATTATATTTTTATTTATCATTTATAATTATAAACATGTTAAAAAAACAGGTGTATATATTTTTTTTTTAAAAAAAAATATTTAACCTGCTAAAGTATCTGGTGGTATCTAAATTCACAAATGGTAATGTACGATTGCAGAATCATATGGCCACCGGATCTCTTCAGGTAGATTCGAAATGTAGATCTCAGCTCACCACATGTTATGGGAAGATGTCGTTTTAGCATTGCCAAAATTTGAATGCTAGCAAACATGTATTTACAACAAATAATATGAATTGCGATGCTAACATATAAAAAATTATTGAACATTAAACGACAGGACAGCTATCTAAGGTTTCCTTCGATTATAGAAATTTAAACTCTCTTTTCTTTTTTTCTTTTCTTTTTTTTTTTAAAAAAAAAGTCCTTTATACGCTTTGTTTCATAGTACAACTCGTTTCCCATATACATACATTTTTTCAATTCTCCATTTTTTTATAATTACTATCAGAAAAATAAAAAAGAAAAAGAAAACCCAACCCCGAGAAACCCTTGGAAAAACAATATATTTATAATATATATATATATATATGATGCCACTTTTCTATCATCACCGGGAAACCGACTCAGCCAATTTCCCAATTTTCTCAACAAGTTCAGGCGACAGTTTTTTAACCGGTTTCCTCTCCTTCTCTGGTCTAAAATCAAACCCCAGGGCATCCGATACTTCCTCGGAGCTCCACCCGGCTTTACGTAGAGAGTCCGAAAACCGATCCACTTTCAAAAGCAAAGCATCCAGGACTGCTTGATTGTCTAAAATTACCATTTCACCCTCGAAAAAACCCGACGCTGATACCTCAACCATTTCCTCTATGTCGGACTCCTTCCACCCGCCTTCTCTCAAAACCGACCCGATTTTCTCTATATAATCCCCCACCCATTTCGGTATTTCGGATCTTCTCATCTCAAAAAACCGTTCCGGGGACGAAGATCCCGACGAGGACGACGCTGAATTCCTCCTCCTCCTGTCCACCGCCGCGTCACTCCAAAACTCTACCCATCTCGGTGTCCTCGACCCGTTTACCAGACCCGTATCCAAACTCTTCCGCGACAGATTGTTGGATAACCCAGTAGATTTCTCACTAACAGACTTCTGTTTTTTTATGATAATCGGGTGAGATTCGGAGCTCCGAAAGAGAGATTCACGGTCAAAGAAATCTGATAAATCCAACCCGCAACAAAAGATCCGACTTTCATCGATAAAGAAAATGGGATTACCCGCTAGGGATGGCTGACAAGGAATGTAACAATGGTTAAAAATGGGAATCAAAAGAGGGGCTCTTTTAAGTGAGTTTCTCGCGACTCGTAAGGCTTTTTCCGGGTCGGATGGTCTCGGGCCCCAAGATTTCGACCACAGAGTGTTTCGGGCAATTTGGAAGCAAATAGCAGCGATTGGGAGGTCAAGGGAGGCGCGTAGGTGGAGGCGGGCACCAGCAGAGCGCCAGTCAGGGAATCCTGGGCCGACAGGGAGGCCAGCAGAGAGGACGGCGCGGAGGTCAGGAGGGAAAGCAAAGCCGAATTCAGCCTCCGATCGGGCGAATTCAGATTCAGTAAGACCAGGTTGGACTTGGATGCCAGAACTGCGCAAGTGGGTAATTACTTTATCAGCTAATGAAGAGAAAGAGAGGAGGCTGTTGCGAGGTGGGAGTGTGGTGGTTGTTGATGGGGCAGCTGCTCGAGCTGAGAGACGGCGTAAGCCGGCAATATGACCCGGGTTTAGGCCGGTCATTCTCCGGTCCACGTCTACCATTGTTGTTTAGTTTCAAAGAAAAAACAAGAAAATTGTGGACAGAGAGACAGAGAGTGTATAAAACAAGAAATGGGTTTTCGTTTCTGGATGAAAGGCTTAAGGAGGTTTGTGTTTTCTCTTTTAATTTACCTATTAAAGGAGAAGCGGAAAGGATTGAGAATATTTTGTGTATGTGAGGCGCAAATGGAGAAAAGCGAAGGAACTCCTAGTGCTGGTAGAAGATAGAAGGCTTTTTAAGAGAGAGAAAGAGGGAGGAAGAGGGAGAGCTTTTGTTTTGTAAAGAAAGGTGGGATATTTATAGCTGTTAAAGGATGGAGCCTACCTGTTTCAGATTTTGGTTTAATCAGTTTTATCTTTTAGCTTTCCTTATTTAACCTTCAAGTTCCCTCCAATTACTACTTGCTGGTAGGATAATTAGCATCGCTGCTAATGGTAAAGAATTTTTATTTTTTTAAAAGTAAAATTTTATGAAACTGACTCTTGAAATAGTATACAAAAAAATTATTTTGATCATAAAAAAAAGGGAGTTTTATTTTGATTATATATTATTATTATTATTATTATTATTATTATTATTATTATGTATGATTCAAATTAAGAAGGATTTATATAAAATAAAATAAATTTTTAAATCTAATAAATGCATTTAGAATAAAATTAAAAGTAAATCAAAATCCTAAAAAGTAGTTTAACTGGTAAAATCTTGAGTTTATTTTTTAATAATCATGAATTTAAATCTTTTTAAAATTATTAAAGATTTACATAATCGTTAATTTTAGAATTTATAATATTAGTAAGATACACATGAAATTATCCATGTATTCACGTTAATAATAATAATTAAAAAAAAAACAATCAGAAGGACTGTTACGGTCCAGTCAAATGAAAAACAGGAGGGGGATAGTGTATTTATAGGCTGGACATTTACTTTTCGGCATCCAAAAATCGCTGTGCGAGATTACTTGAGAACAGAATATCTGCAAGTAGTCAAGGGTAGAAATGCAACAGAGACTCGAGAGGGGGAGAGAAGCAACGGCTCCTCAAAGTGGAAAGTGACAAAGTGTGGGTAATTGGGAGGTGATTGTGTTGGGATGCTATACGGTCACTTTTAACGGGAATTTAGCACAGGAGAGGGAGGTGATACTGAGCCAAAAAAAAGAAAAAGAAAAAAAAAAAGGGAAGAGGAAGAAGAAGAAGATAGAATTGGGGGATGGATTAAACTTTGTCTTAAATTCCCTACCTCTTTGAAAAAAATCCTGTGGTCGAATCAATTCATTTGACGATCGTACCTTTCTTCCATTCTTTTGTTTTTTTTATATATGCACACTCCTACTTCTTCTTTGATTCACTACTGTTTAACTTTCTTTCTCTGCTTTTGCTTCTGGTCTGAACTATCTGTGGCCCATGAGAAATCATGGCCTGTTGACAGCCGAGATAAAGCTAAGCACATAATCATAATGGCAACTTGTTGTATGCTAACGTTAACTGCTTTTTATTTCTCATTTGTTTAAGCAAAGATAGACCAGTTTCTGTAGGAAAGCTAATCATTGGCTATCCACACAACAAGAGTATCGACAGGTTAATATTTTGGTGCTCAACACCACTTCATAAAGATAAAAACCATGCTCGTCACTTTTCTTTTCTAGCCACCATGATCTTCTGGGGAAAAATCCATGCAAGTGTGTGATGGCCGGCTTCAGTACTGCAACTTTACTAACTCGAATAATTCTTGTGGGAACACGGCAAAACTTCAATTGATTGATTTTTCATTTACAATGAAGAAGAAAAATGATTTGTGCTTGCGATTCCATCAAAATAAAGGTTTGTGTGTGTTGAACATGCACAGGCCATGCTTGACAATCATAGCAGCATGAGGCACATGAGCGAATTAAGGGCCTTCCGTCTTTGATGAGCATGATTTGGTAATGCGGTGCGCATTCCATTATGCTGGGGGCACTGCCATTAATTGCGTTTAGGCATAATAACTCTTGGACGTTTATGGACGCACCAGCACATGCAATCCTATAACCTTTAATGATCCAACTTTCAAACACTTCCAAAATAAGGCTAAATCAATCTTCTCTAGCTACCTGTGCTGAGCTTATTACATGCACTCACGAGCCATCCGAGCTAGGGATCAAGCTTTTTCCAAAGCGGGTGTGGCTGAGAAGTTACTACTTACAGCTACACCCACCTTTTAGACCAATGAAACCCCCACTAATACAAGAGTACTTTCAGCAAATTCAGACATTATTGGGAACAATAAAATCCCACACACTTTTTGGAGAGGCGTTGCCGTACTCACGTGGCATTCACCCCCAAGTGTACAAACACCTAACTTGTTGCTTATAATCCATCAACTCATGTCCTAGCAAGCGACGGATTAGGACAGTCAATTAATAAGATATCATCAAAAATACACAAACAGACATGGCCCAATGGGTGTTATAATTAACCTAATAACCTCAATTTGTTTAATTGTTATATGATTAAGAAGAATTGTTTTATTATGTATATATAGCTTCAAATCCAACAAACATAAAACAATAAATAAATAAATAAATAAATAATCAGGAGAAGATTGTTTAGCTTATGCGAAAACTAGTCTAAAAAAATATTTTTTTTTTTTAATGTG
>Ga0307507_10006732_pt1 | contig 17293 bp, 10 predicted proteins | sample 7_EM_MG_FD_207223 | JGI IMG/M metagenome (GOLD analysis project Ga0307507, IMG submission 207223) | Populus trichocarpa ectomycorrhiza microbial communities from riparian zone in the Pacific Northwest, United States - 7_EM | ecosystem: Host-associated > Plants > Roots > Unclassified | place...
TTTATTTTGCTAGCCTTATAAATAGCCTTAAAGTAGCTTTTATTTATTTAAAATATACTATTAGTATAAAAGAGGTAAATATAATTGTGGTTGCCAAATACGTAGATTGCTAGCAGGTTGCGCGTAGGTTGCGCGCAGGTTGCTTACAGGCTGCGCGCAGGCTGCGTGTCAAAAAAACACGACATAGGCTAGTCGGTCAAGTTGCCAAATGCCCTCAACTGCGCGCCAATTGCGTCAACCACCAACCATTGAGGCCATTGGTAGGGTACCATATTTTGCCGATGCAAAAAGAGCTTTAAGCCTATATTATACCACTTGCCAATTACCCTATTATCCTTAGAATAAACCGGCTCGAGCAGCATAACCCTATTATTAACTAGAAGAAAAGAGAAGTGACCTTTAACTCTAATTACTGTAGAGAGACCTGCCTAGGGCATAGCCTAGCCGCCTCTACCTACTTCTTAGGATATTAACCTAAAGAACCTCTGATTACACCACTTACGACTAACTGTTACTATGTTAGTGCCGTAGCCTTCTATTACATAGTATAAAGGAAGAGCTGGGTTATCATAGCAGCCTCCCACTTACGGCTATACGAACTTAATAAAGAATAGGATTACGTCCTCTATAGTAATAGGATAGATCTGGTAAACCTCCTAGAGGATAATATGCCTATAGAATTTAATAAACTCTTAACCTTGGACTTTAAGAAGTTTATAAACCTTAAAAAGGGACTTACTAATAAGGAACTCCGCAAGCTCCTCCCTAAGAGGTACTACAACTTTATTAACATGTGCTTATAAAGGGCGTAGATATACTCCCCCCATATTAACCTAACGACTATGCCATTAATATTAAATAAGGAAAGATGCTACTTTATAAGAGACCCTATTTAATGTTAAAAAACAAACTTCTAGTTATAAAAAAGTATATTAACAAGCACCTTAACAAAGGGTTTATTTATCCCAGTATGTTACTAGTAGCCGCCCCTATCCTTTTTGCTAAGAAGCTAGGAGGAGATATCTAATTCTGCGTTAACTATAGAGGACTTAATGCTATTATGATTAAAAACCAATACCTAGTACTGTTTATATATAAGACCCTTAAGTGGCTTAGTTAAGCCAAAATCTATACTAAGCTTAATATTATCGCCGCCTTTAACTATCTCTAAATACAGAAAGGTGATGAATGGAAAACCGCATTTGCATCGCGCTTCGGCCAATTTAAATATACTATTATGCCCTTTGGCGTATATAACGGCCTGGGCACCTTCTAAAGCTATATTAATAACGCCTTATAGGACTACCTTAACGACTTCTACTCGGCGTACCTGGACAATATACTTATTTATAGCAATAACCCTTCTAAGCATACCGAGTACGTTTAAAAGGTCTTATAGCGCCTTAGGGAAGTAGGACTTTATATTAATTTAAAGAAGTGCAAATTCTTAGTTATAGAAGTAAAATACCTTAGACTAATTGTTACTATTAAGGGTGTCTGTATGGACCCTAAGAAGGTACGCATAATTACTAAATGGCAAGCCCTTAACTGCATTAAGGACGTATAAGCCTTCCTTAGTTTTGCCAACTTCTATTGGAAATTTATATACAACTTCTTAGGCGTAGTAGCACCACTTATAGCAATAATGCGAAAGAAGGGCCTTTCTATAAAAGGAAGGAAAATATACTTACGCTTTACCTAGACGCCTAACTACAAGAAGGCGTTCTAAGACCTTAAAAATGCCTTTACTAAAGCACCTATTCTAGCTTACTTTATACTAGGATAACAACTCTATCTTAAAACTAACTCCTTAGACCACGTTAACGTAGGCGTCCTCTCCTAGATGGGTAATAATGGTCTTCTCTACCTAGTCACATTCTATATGTCTAAGCTTATACTATAAGAGTGTAACTATAAGATCTATAATAAAGAACTCCTTATAATTATATAAGCGTTTAAAGAATTCTAACTAGAACTCTTCTTAGCAGAACCTAACTAGCCAACTAAAGTCCTTATGGATTATCGCAACCTTAAGTACTTTATAACCACAAAGTAGCTAAACTAATGCTAAGCATATTAGAACGAGTTCCTCTCTGGTTTTAACTTTAAAATTGTATATAGGCTGGGAGTATAAGGCATAAAACCTAATAGCCTAACACGCCGCTTGTAAGATCTTCCTTAGTTAGAGGATGACCCCCATAATTAGTTCCAACAGTAGATAATCCTAAAAGTAAGGAACCTGGCCCTTGGTATACTACCTATAACAGAACTATCTGCACCTTAGCTTTACGCTATGGACTTAAAGCCGCCCCCTAAAATCGATAAGCTTATTACTGCTGTATATAATATCTCTATTAACCCGTTATTACACTAACTTATTGCTACGAAAACTGCTAGCGTCCGTAAGCTACCTACTAGCCTCCAAAACTTAGGCTAAATTAATATAGTAGCTTTAGAAGTAAAGGAGAACAGACTCTACTATAGAGGCTATCTATTTGTCCCTAATTTAGAAGACTTATAACAGCAACTAATCTAGATAGCCTACGACCTCCGGTTAAGCAGTTACCTAGATAGAGGAGGAATATATAAACTCCTTAACCAATACTACTTCTGGCCTAAAATAATAGACTTAGTTAAACGCTTTATAAGTACCTGCTACGGCTATAAGCGTGCTAAGGCCTTTCGCACTAAGTACTAAGGACTATTGCACCCGCTACCAATCCCTATACGGCGGTGGGTAGATATAGCTATAGACTTTGTTACTAACCTACCACCCTATAAACGGCATGGTTGTACCTATAAGAACATCCTAATAATAATATGCCGACTTATAAAGGAATGTTACTATGTCCTAATTAAAGGTATAGCCGTTAACAACGTCGTAGACGCTTTTCTTTGCGAAGTCTACTGACTACATGGGATACCTAACTCCATTACGTCCAACTAGGACACGCAATTTAACTCCAACCTATAGAGACGGATCTGTTAACGTCTTAGTATCTCTGTTAAGATGTCTATATCCTTCTACTATAAGACTGCGGGATAGCCAGAAAACGCCAACGCCAGTATAAAGGCGTACTTACGATAGGTCGTTGCCTACGGCTAGGACGACTGGGTAGATCACCTCCTACTAGGCGAGTTTACAGCTAATAACTATATCTTAGCTACTATAGGACTTACTCCGTTCTTTGTAAACAAGGGTTATTACTCCTAATCTGGCATAGAGCTACTAGAACCTATTAATAAGAAACTGCCATATATAAAACGCCTTAAGATGCTACTTGCCGACTAGCATGCAGACCGTATAAAAAATCTACTCAACTACTGCAGGGGAGAAATGGCCTGGGTGTCACGGCACTGACCTAACGCATACTGTTTCATACTGTCTCGTACTGTTCCCTACTGTTGGCTGGCCCACCACTAGCGACTTGGCGGCCGGCCCTACTATTTGTATACAATACCCCCTTTCCACCTTCTTCCCCTCTTTATACCACAACGTAGTTATTCAGTCTACTTCATTGCAGCACTGTGACAGTTTGTGGTATCTTTAATTTGCGCCCTGTCGCGATCACTGATTCCCCGTACCCTAGCCAATCAACCTCCGCCCTAGAGCAATCGCGACCTACGCGCGCCTCTACTAAAACCAACACGTCCCTAGCACAGTCCTAGAACAATCCTCAGTTTTTACCCAGCGCCTAGATAGGCAACACTAACGATACCAAAATGGCCGAAACCTAGAACCCCCACAACATTTTCATAGACCTATTTATAGAGACATACCCTAATATCGCGTAGACAATCCGCCGCTCCCTACCGTACCCTAAGACCTTTAAGCCTAGCAAAGCTTACCTTACCCTTATTAACTATACCAATGAGTTCCTTAACAACATCAAAGTAGGACTATAGTGCATGTATAATATAAACACCGCTAATAAGAAAGCCAACAAAAACCTTAGTGCCCTTATTGCTTCCTAGATAGGAACTATCAACTCCCAGGCAGAGACTATTACCATTCTAAAACAATTAACCCCTATAACAACGGTAGTAACCTAGCAGAAAAAACGGAGATCTAAAGACCCGCCAATATTCAGCGGAAAAGGCACCCCGCTAGAATAATAAGCTAATTTCAAGACCTAGCACATTAAGATTAAGGGAGTCTTTAACCGGGACTAGGACTACTTTAACACAGTTTAGTCCCAGATCCTTTATATCTTAGACATACTAGAGAACAAGGCCTATAAGTTTATTAAGTAGGGCCTAGAGCTTATATATAAAAACCCAAACAACACATCTGTATGGAAATGGCCTACCAAGGAAGATATGCTTAAAGACCTTATTGCCCACTACAAGGTCCTTAACATAACCCAAGTCACAAAGAATAAGCTTAACCATTTCCCCTAAGGCGAGCGTAATTACTGGTCCTAGAAGGGAGAGCTTAATAAGCTAATAGTCCGCGCCAAGAAGACAGACGAACAGAAGGTAAACCTACTCCAAAAGTTTATCTCTTTAAAGATGGAAGAGCTGGTACTTGGACTAGCCCATAAAATCAACAACAGCAACTATACAGGTTAGAGTAAGCAGATGGATGTGTTCGCTAAGAACCTTATAAACCATACATACCGAGCCAACCTTAAGAAGAACGCTAACCACCGCCTACCTACCCAAGCCCCTACCCCTATATCAACCCCAACCCTAGCAGTAACTGGAGAACCTATAGACCTTAATAGAATCTCAGACACAGAGCGCAAGCGCCGCGTTAACAATAGACTATACCTTACCTATAGCCTGCCCGGCCACTAAAAGAATGCCTATGACCCCGCTAAGACAGCAAACCCAGTCCTAATGCTACCCCGTTAAACAACGCGAACAAATAACCGCGGACGCGGCGACCATGGAGTCCATTATAGACGCGGCAACCGCGGAGCCTATTATAGCCGCGGCAGACAACCCCCCCTCTTTAACCCTACGGCTCAGTTACTCTAAACTATGCCCTATATAGGAGCCCAACCCGTTAACAACGCCTAGTATTAGCGACTTCGCGCTAGCGAATACAAACACGGCTACGTTGTTAGCGAGGTATTGTCTTCCTATACCCTAACCAAAACAGAGACTAATACCGCCAGCTAGATAGATACTAGACCGCCCTACTAAAACAGCCCCGTACCCTAGTTATTAAAAGGCAGACCCTTGGACTAAGTCGCGCCTAAGGGTCTAAACCATATAGGGAGGAAGATAAGAAGATTAGGTCCCTATTACTAGATTAATTAGTCCTTTCTATTAGTAAACTGCCACTTAATCTTAGATTAGCAAACAGTAATAAGAAATTAATCCTTATTTAAACCCAACTCTCCTTATTGCGTAACCCATACCCCTAAGTTTATATCGATATAGTAAGCCTAGTGGACTCTAGTAGTACTATAATAGCATTTGCCAACGCAGAGTCTATTATAAGAAAGTATAACATTATAACTAAGAAGCTGCTAGCACCTAGGCCACTACGCCTCGCAGACAGCATCCCAACTTCGCTTATTACAGACTACTTTACCGCCCAAATGTCAATCGGCCTCTATACTAAAGCCATGCTCTTTTTTGTTACTAAACTCTTGCCCACTACCCTAATTATCCTAGGCATGCCCTAGCTTTAGAAGCACGAGCCCTATCCTAGCTTTAGGAAACTCAAGATCCGCTTTAACTCAGACTACTACTCTAGGCACTACCTCCCATAGGGGATAGCTGACGTTAGCAGGGACGCCCTATATAGACACTTAGTACTACTAAGCCTAGTGCCTAGGACTATATACAAAGCCCTAATAGTAGAAGACGTTCCTGATAAAGGGAAGCCTGTACAGCTACAAAGAAACAAGACAGTAGAAGACTGGACTAACCTAGCACTTAAGACTAAAACAACAGGCCAGCCAGCCCTACTAAGACTAAGGAAGAAGGTCCGCTTTACGCCGCTACTATTAAGAATCTAACCCTAACCTAGGCACCATTTAAACCCTAGCCACCTAGCCCGACACCCAGAACTAAGCCATATGCTATATGCGCATACTACAGCTCGCGTTATAGCAAAAACTGGCTATAGAACTACCAAGACCTGGATAATAGAAACTGCGCCACTGTAACGCCCAACCTTATACCCGTCCCCCGCGTGTACTGTATAGGGCCACCGCCTCGTTTCCGCCCCCCTAGGCCGACCAAGCCGTGCTAACCCAGCCGTAGCACCGGAGAGCCAGACACGCCCCAACCTAGACAATATTAAATGCACCTATGCTGTTAATTTTACCCAGTTCTGTAAACAAAAAGACATAAAGGTAATAAGAATCCATATAGCGGAGCTAGTAGAACTGGTTAAACAAGATAAGCACCGACAGCTGCTTAAAAAGCTGCCTATAGGCCTAATAGAAGTACCAAACCTATTAGAAAGGTCTTTCTGCCGGCTAGTAAAAGGCAACTATACAATAAAGGAAGCCCGTAAAGTGCTCCCCCTCTATTTCTATAACTTCCTTAAGATAAATCTAAAAACCAAACCCAAGCTTTTATATCGGAAGATAGTCGACACCAATATTAAAAAATTCCTAAAAGGCAAACCAGGATTGACCCGTAAAGACATTCTACAACGCCTACTAAAGGAGTTTAGTAAATATATTAAGCACTTCCTCCCTAAAAACGTAGACAAGCTGCCCCCTTACCAACCATGGGACTATAAAATTGAGATCACCCCTAGAAACTAGGCCCTATACTATAAAAATAGACCACTCTCACCTGCTAAACTTAGGTGTGTAAAGAAGTGGATTAATAAGATACTGGATAAGGGTTTTATCCGCGAATTAACCTCACTAGCTGCTGTACCACTCCTCCTCACTACTAAGCCCGGCGGTGGTATACGAATCTGCCATAACTACCAAGGCCTAAACACAGTTACTATTAAGAATTAATACCCACTGCTACTAATCCGCGAGACACTTAACGCACTTTATAGCGCCAAGTACTTTACTAAACTTAATATAATTGCTACGTTTAACCAGATCCGGATTATGGAGGACTATAAGTAGCTTATAGCATTTATTACCCGGTTTGGACTCTATAAGATGCTAGTTATACTATTTGGCCTCTATAACGCACCCGCTACGTTCCAGAACTATATTAACTATATTCTACACAACGCCCTTAACAACTACTGCACTGCCTACCTTAACAACGTCCTTGTCTTTTCTAAAACACGCGCCAAGCATACTAAGTATATAAATAAAGTTATCCAAAGACTCGGCAATGCTAGACTTTAGATTAATATTAATAAGTCTAAGTTCTACTCTACTAAAACAAAATACCTCAGCTTAATTATCTCGACTAATGGCATGACTATAGACCCTAAGAAGATACAGGCCTTACAAAAATAGAAGGACCCAACATTAATTAAAGAACTACAACAATTTCTTAGCTTCGCGAACTTCTACTAACAATTTATCTAAGGCTACTCTACTATCGCTACACCTATAATAAAACTCCTAAAGAAGGATATCGGATGGCTATAGGGACTAGAACAAGCCAAATCGTTTAAGGCCCTTAAGGGAGCCTTTACTTCAGCACCAGTACTAGCATACTATAACTACACGAAGAAAACAGTGGTAGAGACAGACGCATCGAATTAAGCTTTTGGTAAAGTCCTTTCCCAGTATAATAACAATGGAAAATTAAGACCGGTCGTATTCTTCTCTGTAAAGCACTCCGTGCCGGAATATAACTATAAGATCTACGATAAAGAACTCCTAGCTATTATTAAGGCTTTAGAGGAATGGCGTCCTAAGCTACAAGGGACTAAGGAGCTGTTTAAAATTATTACCGACTATAAGAACCTATAGACGTTTATAACTACTAAGCAGCTAAACCAGCGCCAAGTCTAGTAGGCAGAGTTCCTTTTATAGTTTAACTTTATAATTATATACAGACCTAGCAGCAAAGCCACGCTCCCTAACGCCCTAAGCTAGCTACTAAGAATAAGGCCTAAGGACGCTAATAATAAACACCTCCGCTACTAAGCCTAAGTCATTATACCGCCCTAGAAAGTTAACCCTACAATCTTAGAAGAATTACTATATAAGTCCTATAACTCTAACGACGCGGAGTTCGTAGCCGCTCTAGACCCTAAAATAGCTGAAAAGTCACTGGACAAGTTAATCTAGCTAGGATACCAGGAAAACAAACTTATAAGAGATGTAGTAGTAGCCCTATATAATCAGAAAGCTCGCCGTTAGCCAAAGAAAATCAGGAAATTACTCCATTGCGATAAGTTAGAATGTAGTATCGTTGACGGACAGATCTACTTCCGCCAACGTCTCTTTGTCCCTAACGCCCTAGACCTCCGCCTAGAAGTTACCCATTACTCTTATAGTAGCGGCCCCGCTGGTTACCCCAGCTGGGTTAAGACTCTTGACCTCTTAAACCAAACATACTGGTGGCCAGGAATCTCCCAGTTCACAGCTACCTTTATTAAAGACTGTGCCCTATACTTTCGCACTAAGACCCCCTATTCTGCCCCGCCCGGTTTCCTAAAGCCACTAGAATTACCTGCCCGCCCATGGACCAATATCTCGATTAACTATATTACAACGCTGCCAGTATGCCAACGCTATGGCAAGGTATATAAATATATCCTTATTATTATGGACCGCCTAACTAAAATGCAACACCTCGTTCTAGTAATAGGACTCTTAATAGAGGAGCTAGTTAATGGCTTTATTAACAACGTATATAAGCTCCATGGTGTACTAAGCACGATTATCTCCAATTACGGCATATAATTTGTTAGCGACTTCTGGCAATAACTAAGTAAACGCCTTAAGATAACCTTACAACCAAGCTCAGCCTAGCACCTAGAAACGGACGGCCAAACCAAAATTATTAACACCGCCGTAAATAAATACCTTTATGCTTTTATTAGCTTTATATAGGACGACTAGGTTAACTACCTACCGCTTACCAAGTTTGCTACGAATAACCAAGTTAATAAGAGCATAGGTATTTCCCTATTTTTTACAAACTATGGCTTTAACCCTTGCCTCGGAATTAAGCCTGCTGGCCCCCGCCCACTAACACTATCAGTATAAGCAAAGAAGGAGTTCTTCCGCGCAGACTCTATGGCCAACCGCTTTAAGCGGATATTAACATAGCTTAAGGCCCTAGCCTGGATTTTACAGTAACGCTATAAAGATAATGCTAATACCCATAGGGATAAGAGCGCGTTATTCTACAAAGGTGACATGGTTATAGTTAGCTTAGAAAATATAAAGACAAACAGACCTAAGAAGAAATAGGACGATAAATAGGACGGCCCATACCCCGTACTCGCAGTATACTAAGGGGCAGTTATAGTAGACCTCCTAAACCATATCTAAGTAAATAAATCCTTTTATATATTTAAGGTCCGCCTTTAGGCTGCTGAAGAGATCCCTGGCTAAGCAAATATTAATACCGCAGAGCGCCATAATATACAAGGATGAGTAGCAGAGAGAGATAATAACGGCAACATAGAAGACAAATAGGAGTTTAAGAAAATCCTTAATATACACAACAAAGACCCCCAGGGCCTAACTTATAAGATTAAATGGAAATATTACAAGGATATAACTTGGCAGCTAGAGGAAGACCTAAAGGGTTGCGAATAAGCTATACAGCGCTTCTATAAGCAACACCCTAAGAAGCCAGGACCCCCAGACTGGGCACGAGATAAGGAAAAGTCACGCCAAGGTCGCGGCTAACCACCGCATTAAAATTTGTGGTGGTTGAGATGTCATGGAACTTTAACCAGCGGTTAAAGTTATCTAATTGGCCAAATTCTTGCCAAGAAACGCCACACGGACCGATTTGGGTGGCGGTGTGGAGTTCTGCTAACCTTACTCACTAAACTGACCAATCAGGATTTTCTATGCCCGGCATAGAAAATCGCCATTGGCTTAGTTAAGGGCGGTAAGCGGAACTAATATCTTTGTGGTAGAAAATAGGCAACCCCGTACACTACCTATTTTTAAGTTATCTATTCGGTTTGGGGACCAAACCATCTAGGGGAAAGGAGTACTATCACGGCACTGACCTGACGCATACTGTTTTATACTATCTCGTACTGTTCCCTACTGTTGGCTAGCCCACTACTAGCGACTTAGCGGCCAGCCCTACTATTTATACACAATACCCCCTTTCCACCTTCTTCCCCTCTTCATACCACAACGTAGTTATTCAGTCTACTTCATTGCAGCACTGTAACACTGGGCTTAAGTAAAGCAGGCCTACTTTACTAACTATTATAGAACGCCACTACTGGAGATGCGTGTTGGCGACTAGGTATGGCTAGATGCATATAATATCTCTACATAAAGGCCTATAAAGTTACTCGATTATAAGAATCTCGGCCCCTATTAGATTAAATGAGTTATTAATAAGGGAGCTATATATAAGCTAGAGCTCCCGCCTACCCTAGCCACCTATAGGATATGGCCTGTATTTTACCTATAGCTATTATACCTTCACTAGCCTAATCCCTTACTGGGATAGACATAGCCTAAACCCCTATTAGTACTAATCTAAGATGAGAACGAAGATAAGAACCACAAGGAGTGGACTATTAAACGAATTATTAACTCTAAATACTTTGGCAAAGGTAGAGGACGGCGGCTCTACTATAGAGCTATCTATATAGGATTTGACATAGATCAGCTAGAATGGCAACTATAGGAAGACTTTGAAAATGCAAAGGACCTAATTAGAGACTTTTACTACGCGAACCTATAGAAACCGGGCTTAAGTAGAGATTTTGTGCCTAATCCTCTATAGGAGCCCTTATAGAGTTTAACTGTTATACACTGCTATATAAGGGTAAATTGCCGTTAAATTGCCGTAGATTACCATTATGTAACCAAAAAATCGTTAAAATGTCTAGGAACTTTAACTACCGATTAAAGTTGTCTAATTAGTTGAATTCTTGGGTGCCAAGCCTTATTACGTAATATTGCTGTAGACTGTAAAGATGTTAGTTTAGCTTACCGCCTTCTACTAAGCTAATAGCGATTTTCTATCCTGGGGATAGAAAATTCTAATTGGTCTATTTAACGATTAGAGCCGGTAGAACTCCACACTGCTAACCCCTTTAGCGTTATTTCTTTTCCTTCTTTATGCCTTAAGCGTTCCTTCTATATGTATATAGTAACCACAGCGTCGCCGGAGCTCCGCCTCTATAAGAGGGGGGGTAGTGTTACGGAACGCCGCCGTAGGAGCCTCTATAGGAGACTCCCTAGCGGAACCCCGTGCCCTTGCGTACGCTTTGCGTACAGCTTACGTTAGCTACGCGTAGTATATTACCTTCCTACGCCCTCGATCCTTACGATTGATCGCGTAACGTCTTGTAGACTCCTTAAATACATACGTTTAGCAGCCACTGTTCCGCGCCCCGTGACAGGTTTACTTAAGAAAGGTATCTTTAAGTTTATTAATATAGTAGATGTCCTAAAAGGAGTCAGAATCTTTAACTCCTAATTTATTAATAAGATTAAGAACACTAAAATAGATAAGGCCTTTAAGAAGTCTAAACTAGTTATATAAGCCTATAATAACTATAGCAAAGACCTGGTCTTAATATAATTACTAACTATTTAATATATTAGCTAAAGAATTATCCTAGCGCTTATAGCAACCCTATAGGGAAATAAAAAAAGACTAGCTTCTTTATACCTGCGGGATATCTTATAAGCTTATATATAGTCCAGTACCCACCTAAATAGAAACTTTTTTATACGCCTACCGCCAGAACTTAGACTAAAAGATGGATTAATTCTAAAAGTTATTAAATCACTTTATAGTGTCCCGGAAGCTGGTAACTATTAGTTTAATATATACTACTATTACCACCTTAATAAGCTATGGATAAACTAGTTAATATATAACCCCTACTTGTTATATACAACTAATAACGGCTTTAGAATTATAGGACTATAGACCAATAATATACTGTTCCTTGCTAATAAAACTTTTATAGAGGCTAAAGAAGTTAGGCTTTAGGAAGCAAAGTTTCTAGCAAAAGAGAGAGAGAAGCTTATACTAAATACCCTAATTAAGTTTAATGGAGGCTATATTAAGTAAGAAAAAGATTTAATAGCCTTTACCTAGGAACGTTAATACTAGAACCTAAAGTTGGTTACTATAAAAGCTATAGACCTAACTAGCTCTAGAGGGGAAGTCTATAAGGTAGTTATACTAAAGGACTAATATATTGCTTAGAGAGTAAGAGGAGCCTATATTGCCATAGTCTGCCAACCAGAAGCTGCCTTTAATCTTTTTTTTACAGTATAAGTTGTTAATTTAAAGGAGAAATACGCGGAGCAGCTTAATAAGCAGCTATAGTGGCAGATTAATAACCCCTTAAGAGGGCTCCATTTTATACAACTTAATACTAGTAAAGACCCCCTTAAACTAACAATCTTTATAGGCTTACCCTTTGCGAATAACTAGAACCTCCTATCCTAAATCAGCTTTATTATTACACTTATAAATAAAGATAATAAGGCTAATATCCTCTACTGGTTATCTATTAAATATAAGTAGGTTATACAAAGTGTCCTAATATCTAAATTATATAGAATGGCCCACAGATTTAACACCAGAGTTATAATTAAAGCAACTATTAAGAAAATCCTATAACTTAAACGACTACTAGTTATCCTCTATACTAATTTAAAATCTTTATATAATTACTTAGTTAAGCTTAGGATAATATAAAAGAAACAACTTATAATTAACCTAATATATCTATAACAATTATACAAAAGAAGAGAGATAGTAGAGATTAAGTGGATTAATGGAAATAGTAACTCTGCTAACGCTATAATAAAATTAAAGCCCTACTAGGCGTTAAAGGACCTAATTAATACAAATATAATTAAGCTATAGGTTACTAAGTGGGTAGAAAGAGGAGAAGACGGAGAGGCAAGAATAGAGAGTATAAAGATATTAAGCCAATAGCTAAGGCGCTAGTGGTAAGCGAGCCAATAGCAATTTTCCATACCGGGCATAGAAAATTGTGATTAGTCACTTTAGCAATATAGCAGAATTTGGCAGAATTTGGTAGAATATAGCAGAATCTAGTAGAACTTGATGGAATTTAGTAGAATATGGCAGAATTTAGCAGAACCTAATGGAACTTGGCAGAATTCGGCAGGTGGCGCGCTTAAGCACCATCACAAAACTAAATGCCCCTAGTGTCTGAATAAGGTTTCGCAATGCAGTTGCACGCAATCACGTAAGCTAAGCGATCTCAGGAAATCCACTAAATTCCACCTGTAGAATAGGAGAATCAATTAAGCATCAATCAAATTAGTTATCACCCTATACTATTGCAATAGCGATACATATTACCGGAAGTGGTACGAACAACTAATTAGGGTTAATGCTTAATATTTCTAGGTATATTGGGAACTCTTTAATAAATTAGGTTACTGTCTTATTAATCCTAATTCTTAGTACTCTTACCCCTATTTCTAGTGGGTATTAAAATATTATTATTGTCTTTTAATAGGGGCTCTATAATTAAGCCTCCGGCCGTCGAAATCGGACTCTGCACCTGTACGTGGTGACGGCTACGAACCTGGTCTTCGAAGTTCAGATCCAGAGCCAACGCAGAGACGTCGCACAGCGTGCGGACAGGACCTGGTGGTGGTTATAGGCGTCGAGGGCGGTGGTAAAAAATTTTCGGATGGTGAGATCTTGAAAACCACTACTGTTGGCCCTCTACAATACAATAACTACTACACTGTTCTATCCAGGGCACCTATACAATCCAACATGGATAAGCAGTTTTCGATAACATCCCCAAAAAACCCTAATGGAAAGCATTGACAACCTTATATCGATGAACAGACAAGCGCGAACGAACGAACGAACGAGTAAATATACGGCCCCTCCTAACCCCCAGGGCGGTCGCCCGCGGAGCATGCGGTCACTCGCCGTACTACCGTAATACTACTAAAAGGCAGCTGGATAACCCCGTACGGTTTTCCTTGTCTCCTCTTAACGGAGTAGTGCCCTTAAAGAGGGCCTAGTGACTGGGGCCTAGGCACAAAAGATACCCAGATACATACACACACATCCCGCTTTCGTCTTTTAGTATTAGGATAGTAGAACGGATGAATCCCCCTTACGCCTTCAATAGGCCTTAGGGGGGGGGAGGTAAGGCGTATATGGCAATAGCAATGGTCAATAAGAGATAGTATACAGGGGGTAGTTAAGATACGGGACACAACTACAAGCATATAACAGTTGATTGGCAAGGCCTAGCTAGGACGTAGTGAACCCTAGCTTTGGATAAGCTAGAGAAGGAAGCAGTGGTTCCCAAGGAGTTCAAAACATCCAAGGAGGAGGACGTAGCTGTAGGCCCGCAGGGCCGCTGCTACGTGCAGGCATAGCAATTCGGGGTTTTTCATCCTACTAAGGTGGCTTATAGGGTTTTTCCTCCCCTAATATATTAGGGGTTTTCTTCCTATAAATTTACAAGTTTCCCCTGTATACGGAGTAGTCTGCGTAGGCCGCATAGGATCCGTATCAGACGTTAAGCAATGAATGAATAATAATAATAATTAAGCCTCCTTTATTAAATCTAATATTTAAAGATTATATAATCCTATTTTTGGCAGGTCCTTTTTTAAAAGGTATATATATCTTAAAAATATAGCTTCTTTTATAGCCTATAAGGATTTCTATCTTAGCCTATATGGCAATCTTCTAGCTAATAATTTAGCGCTCCTTTAGTATTTGGATATATGTCTTATAGCTAAGTACCTATAAATAAGCTATAGATAGTCTATTATTTTAATTTAGATAAAACTTGTCCGTAAAGGCTTTATATAGGGTCTTTCCCTCTAATAAAGAGATGGCTGTTTAGTTAGTAATTAGTACTATTAACTTAAATATTAGTGGCTAAAGGAACTGTAGAATGTCTATATTAATTATTATGGTTTATATATACTTATAGAGAATACTAATTGTTTATTTAGAAGTACTATTTTACTTTAGGTTATATAGTATAGTAAGCTTTACTACCTGCCCTAGATTATCTATAAGCTTAGCCAGCTTCTTTAAACTATATTCTTTACCCCTATCTATATACCATTTTTTAATAACCCTTTTAAATTAAGTTTTTACTATCTTTTAGTATTTAACTAAAGTATTATATACGCCGTTTTTTAACTTATAGAAGTAAGCCTACTAAACTAAAGTTACCTTTTTAGTAAATACTATAGTATACTTCTTCTTTCTAATACCTTAAGGGGTAATTATTACTACGTTAATATATACTTTGTTAAACATCCATAGATTTTACGGTTTAGTGTATCTTTATATATATCTTATAGCTTTTCCTTTCTTATATAGATTATAGAGCCTTAAGTCTTCGTCTTCCTATTATATAGCACTTAGCTCTTTCTTTTTAAAAGTTATACCTTTAACTAATCTAGAGGTCTTCTATATATTCTTAAGGTTAAAATAGCTAAAGTAATAATGCTAGAGTTAAATTAATGTCTCTAATAGCTTCTTTTATGTAACTATAGGGAATGCGTATATGCAGGGTACTTTAATAATTATTATATCTTTATTAAATTAGAATATGCTAAGGCCTTCTTTATTAACTATAAGGTTTCTATCTTTAATTTAAATATTACCCCTACCTAAGAGCTTTCTAGCTCTAAAGATATTAATGCTATAGTTTAGTAGATACTGCACCTTACTAAGATTTAGCGCATATATCTCTCCTATATATATAGCATAGATAATTATGTAACAGTTCACTAGCACTACGCTGAGACACAAGAACGTCGCCTAAAAGGCTCCGAGACATAATCGACGCTACCCTTATATGTCTCGGATACGGTCAAATATTGAGTCATAGACTATGGAGTTCCGGGTCTACTTTCATGTATTTATTTCACTTGATTTCCATAGATTTACAATTAAGTCGTTCTTTCAATACCCACACTTGCACTGTTACAAATTATTCTCTTACTAAAGTTAAGCGGCGTAGCTTCTCTACTTACTGTATTAATTAATAGTAGAGATGCTAGTATATATATACCAATATTAAAGTTATTAACTAATTTAGCAATATAGGTTTTAGCTCTAGTATTAAACAGTATTCCTTTCTGCTTAATTAGTAATTAATTCTTTCTATTTAGGTGTGCGTAGAGGTACCCTAACTTCTTCTTTATAAATATATAAGTATTACTATTATCTAAGTTATTATAAGCATTATTATCGTCTAAGGAGTTACTACTAGGTTCTTTCTTCCTACTTTTACTACCTAATTTCTTCTTATTAGGTTCCTAATATAGAATAAACTTCTTACCTATCTTTTCTTTTTATTTATAATATAACCTTTTATTTATAATAAAGTAGTTTTTAGGTTTATAACGAGCGTTTAGCTTCTTATAATTCTTATAATACTTTCCTTTACTCTTCTCCCTATCCTCCTTTACCTTTTATTTACCCTTCTTATTAGGCTTCCCCCTATATAATATACCTCCCTTAGCCTTCTTATCCTTATTTTATACCTTATCTATAATATCTTTAATTAATATAGAAAGAAACAGTTAGGTTAATTCTTAATCGCTATTATTCTGCCTAAATAGGCTATATATTAGATAGGACCATAATAAAGAGAATTAGATACCTTAATTTAGGTAGGGAAATGTTAAGGTTTGCTAGCTTTTTAATAGCTTTCTTAAATACAATAATAAAGTGCTTAAGATTAGGGTAGTTGTCGTACATCGGGAAAATATTCGCAGGATGAGATTTAAGTAGACTTTGGTTTTCGCGTTTCGCGTAATTGACATGCAATTTGACCAACTCAACACGCAATTAACCAACTTAACATATAATTGACCAACTTAACACGCAATTTAACTAACTTAACACGCAATTAACTAACTTAATATATTTAAAAGTTAAATAACACGCAGTTAACCTACTTAACAACTTTAAAAGCTAACTGTATATTTCTTAACATGCAGTTAACCTACTTAGCAACTTTAAAAGCTAACTGTATATTTCTTAATATGCAGTTAACCTACTCAAAAGTTAAATAACACGCAGTTAACCTACTTAGCAACTTTAAAAGGTAACTACATATTTCTTGACATGCAATTATATATTTAACTATTATCGAAGCTCTGCACGAAGCTCTGCACGAAGCTCTACACGAAGCTTTGCATAAGGCTCTACACGAGGCTCTACACGAAGCTCTGCGTACAGAGGCTCTGCA
>Ga0307507_10006733_pt1 | contig 17293 bp, 1 predicted proteins | sample 7_EM_MG_FD_207223 | JGI IMG/M metagenome (GOLD analysis project Ga0307507, IMG submission 207223) | Populus trichocarpa ectomycorrhiza microbial communities from riparian zone in the Pacific Northwest, United States - 7_EM | ecosystem: Host-associated > Plants > Roots > Unclassified | place...
AGAGGGTCAACGAGGTAACTGTGACTGTGTATCATTGACAAACGATGTCGTGTGCAGAACTATGTAGGAGGTGAGGCGGTATATATACACGTCGCTTAGGGGTTAGGTCTGTGCTCGTGTCACGACAACACCGAGTCATAACAACGCGTTAGGCCAGTGCCGTGACAGTAACCACTATAAAAAAATACTAGAAGTAAGCTAGTAAAGATAAGTTAGGCCAGCTCTCGGAAAACCTAAAGCCCTAGTAGCGTATCTCTCTTAACTACAACTAGGGCTTAATATAGAGGGAGAAAAGAAATGCATTGTGGTATATATTGCGATAGATACGCCCTAGGGTAAAGTCTACCTATATTGCTTATATAACAATAGGTGCTAAATTAACCTTATTAACCAAGATATTGTCTATAGGTTTAACCTGCCTATAAGCTATACGCTATATTTATATAAACCTATTATATATTTCCTTAATAGCAACCAGATAACAATCTAGAATACCTATAATCTTATAGTCACCACTAGCAACTCCTAGGGTACCCCTTATATTATTAGCCCCCAGACCTTTTAGGGTAGCTTATTTAATAGTTATAATATAGTTCTATAATAGGACTGGCTTGCAGAAGCAGATCTATTAATTAACTTTTATTCTAGATAATTTATTTAGGGTACTCCAGACCCTAAACGCCTTTAAATAGTTACCCTTAATACGCTTCTAGTAGATATTAAGACTAATAAAATAGTCTATTTGCTATAGCTAGAAGACTCCTTTTTTACGCCAGTTGTGAATATAATAGAGGACCTGTTGTTACTAGCAGTAAGTACCTATGTAGACCCTCCAGATATAAAGATACTGGTTGTAAATATAATAGAGGACCTGTTATTACTGGCAGCTAGTACCTATAGAGACCCTCTAATGCCAGCGTAGATTACCTTAACTTAGGGGGGAGGTAATTAAAACCCTAAAACTATTAAGTATACTGCAGTAGAGCTATATGCACTCTTAGTGCAAGCACACCTATAAAATGCATGTTGGCTATACCCTTCTCTTTACTAGCTCCTAGAAGTATACTACTATATAATAGTTGCCTTAACCTCTATGGACCCTAGCCTACCAGATATATATAAAGAGGAGATTAATATCTCCTCTAATAAGCTAGCAAGTATACTACCTTAGAACTCTAAGTATAACTATATAATTAACTTAGAAGAAGGTAAGACGCTACTATAGATGCCTATCTACAACCTCTTATAGAAAGAGTTGTAGATTTTACAGGAGTACCTAGAGAGTGCTCTTAAAAAGGGCTAGATTAGGTATTACGGACGCTTTAAGTACAATATTATAACTACTTAAAGAGGAGTCGGCGGAAGCCAATTGGTTGATATAGGTATGGGCTAGGATAGATCCCATAGAACCATATGACGAGGAATGGTAAGCGAGTCACATAATGTTGTACGCGGTGTACGCGGTGTACGTAGGGAACGTCTATATATAATACATACCTCACGTATCTTACGTACAAGGAGAGTTTCTTAAGAGTTAGGATGTGTATTTAAAGAACCACAGTCCCTACCTAGATAGTTCTTTCTTTATAGTAAATCTTAGAATACAATTAAAGTTAATCTATTAGGCAACCACTCTACACCAGTTGTTATTTATTACTATTACATTATTAACTTATTTAATATCTACACACCTAGCCTAATAATAAGTCCACCGTAGTTCCTGCTATAAAGCTTTGTTATATATTTACTACCACAGTTATAGTATTAACAAGTCAAATAATATGCTACTAAAAGCACCAGTTATATTAACGCCGACAGCGGTAACTACCTTAGGTACTAGTAGGGACACCAGCATAAGGGATACTGATTTGTAACTAGTTGCAGTTAAACAGTTATAGGAAATAGTTAACTAGCTATAGGGCAATAATAAAGTACTTAAAGAAAGGATTAATGGCATTGGAGCAGCTAAGGTTAAGTTACTATTAATTAAGAGATTTTTAGGTAAGAAGTTAAAACTTAAGGGGTTTCTAATATAAATGTACTTTAAGGTTATACAAGAGGGAGCGAAGTTAGCAATAACTATAAATTAGGTAGTATATGCAGGACTATTCTTAACAGGAAGGGCACTTAAGTAGTTTAAACCTTACCTTACCAAAATCTAGGTCCATAGAATAACAACTACTAACTAAGATATATGGTATATATTCTTAAGTTGGAATAGGTTTATAGAAAGACTAATACAGATATTTAGAGACCTAGAAGCAATAATAACAGCGGAAAGAAAGCTATAGAACTTAGTACAACGCAGTTTAGTAATTAAGTATATAATATAGTTTTAGACACTTGTAATATAGGTTAAGTGGAATAATAAGGCGCTTATAGCATAGTATAAATAAGGACTTAAGGTAAAAGTCTGGGACGTAATTATTCTAATAGAAGATGCGGAAAGTCTAAGAGACTTAATAGATTAAGCAATAAAGATTAATAATAGGATCTATTAAAGGAAACAAGCTGAGAAAGGGCAAAAAAGAGTTTTATAGTTATATAAGGCGTAGAGTACGCAGTAATAGACGCAGAGTTATAGACTATAGAATGGGCCAGAGCCAATAGACTTAAGCGGTACTAAAGAATCTAGATAATAAAGTAAGAAACTATAGAAACCTAGAGGTTAAGGATTAAGTAATTATAGGACTAAGGAGCAGAGGCTAAACCAGGGACCCCAACAGCAGAAGACGTTTAGGCGGACTCCATAGTAAGAAGACTAGTTTAAAAAAAGGAGCTTATATAAATTGCGGAAAATAGGGTTATTTCGCCAGAGACTATAGAGGTAGTTAGAGTAACTATATGGTAAAAGGCACTAGGTCGTTAGAGTATAATAACGCGGATATAGAAATATTACGCGGGACCAAGGAGTGTTTAATTAAACACTTTACGTTTTATTACAACAACATATACTAAATTTATAAGGACGCTAAGTACAGTGTAAGCTATTAGCTACAAGAGCCAGAGTTAAAAGGACTTAAGGGAACCAGAGAGTTAGATAAAGAATATAATTAACTCTATAAGCTAGATTAAGATATTATAGTAACATATAGATAAAGATTAGTAATAATAACAATAGAGTTGGAGTATTTATTAATTAATAGCAATAAGGAAGAAAAAGAGGCCGACTAGGGGCACTTAAACCTTAATAACGTAATAGAAGCAGAGATTAAGACCACTATAGAACGCGGTTTAGTAACGGGTATTATAACACTATTAGATACAGCATCTATTACTTTATAAGATAGAAGGAGCAATATCTAAAATAATTAAGTAAGCAGATAACTGCTAGTGCTAGCTTACCACTTAATAAAGGCAAAAGGCCACAGGCTTAAGATTCTTAAAAAAAGATGTAAGACGCTTAAAATTCTTAAGATAAGATAAGATATACCTAAGAACCTATAACAGATAAAAACCAATAGAAAAGGGCAGTAGCTTAGTTCAGTAATAAACAAATAAGCATAAAACGTAAGTTTAAGAACTACAAGTTTAGGAAATAAGTAATAGCGTTAATTCTAGGTAAACGTAGTGTTCAGCCTAAAAATTAAAAAGTTAATACTAAGATTAAGAAGTAAGATAACTTTAAAAATCTAGCTGCAAGACGTAGAAAATAAAAAACTATAGATAAGTTTAGATAAAGAATTATTATATAGCAAGAGCAAAAGCTAGACAAGAGATTAGCTAAGCTAGGATATATAAGGGACAGAGCACCTATATGGAGAATTACTAATAGGCCTAAGGCAGGGATGCCTAGAGTAAAGTGGTTAGACAAGCTGGAATAAGAAGAGGATTTAGGAATCCTAACTAGGTTTAAAGAAAGACATACTAAGGGTTATTATAATACAGTAATAATAAGGTACTTTCTAACGGATAAACTATATACACTAAACTAGCTATATAAAAAGTAGTATAGGCAATAATATAACAATAAATAGGAAGACTTTTATATATAGCTAGACAAAAAAGTTGTCCAAAACTAATCTATTACAAAAAAACGCATAAATTATATTAAAGGAGCATTAATTATAACATTAAGAAACCTAAAAGAAGGAGCTAGGGACTAGAGAAGTAAAAGATAAATCTTAGTACCCGTAAATAAAAGACTAATAGTTAGGTTGGCAAGATAGAGGTTTAAACTAGAGGATAAAGACAAGCCAAGAGTTAACCTAAGTTACTTAGCGCATTATATACTATTGTAGATAGCTTATATAGATAATATATGCAATATATATAGAGCACCCAAAGACAAAAACCAGAAATACCCTATAAGGATATATTGGGTACTGGATAAATAAAGGTTTAGGGACGCTAAGTATATATATAAATAGCACCTAGTAGAAGTACAGAGTTAAGGAAACCTAATGCTTTAACTAGAAAGATTCCTTACGGAAGAATGCCTAGATAGATAATAGTAGTAAAACTATCCAGAGAACACTTATCTATAGCATATAAAGGAAAAGAAATAAACTAAGTATTAGCCTAAAGAGGACTAAGTATAAATAGGATCTAGCAGCCAATAGTTAGAAAAAGGGGAGGCCTATAGAACTAGAGGGAACTAGTAGTAGAGCCTTAGACCCTTAAGGGAATCTAAGGACAATATTTAAACTTATAAGTTAAATAGCAAGATTAGCAGTTTAAAGCACTAGTAGACAGTAGAGTAATAAGGAACTATATATTACCAATAGCAGTAGAAAGGATAGGGTTACCACATAAACAGAAGGAACACCTATATCCACTTATAACAATTTTAGGAGATCCAATAGCCTATAGAGGAGGCATTATTAATCTTAAAATAGGACCTATTTAGTTAACCGTCAAAAGGAGACAAGTTAAAATGTTTTTTAATATTCTACCATTAGGAAAGGATAAGGTAATATTAGGAATGCCTTAGTTACAGGAATATAATTTAAGGATTAATTAGGTTATAGAACAAGTTAATATTAAAAACATATAATAACGCAAGATGTAATAGCAAACTAAGTTAATATAGTACTAAGTTAAAGTAATATATAAAGAGACTAAGTAAGGCTTAAGTTATATACTAAAGAGATACTATAAATATAGTAAAAGGTTATAGTCACCTAAGAGTAAAAAGCTGTTAAAATATATAGCATAGGACTATAAAATAGAGTTAGAACCAGGAACTAGTCTAAGGTTCTTTCCAATCTATAAGCTTACTAAAACTAAGTTAGTAGCGCTTAAAGAGTTTGTCTAGGAGAACTTATAAAAAGGGTATATTAGACCGTTATAGTCATCAGCAGAATATCCAATACTATTTATTCTAAAGAAAAATAGAAAACTTAGAATATGCATTAACTATAGATAGTTAAATAGCATTATACAAAAGGATAGGTATTCTTTACCCTTAATTAGCAAAATCCAAGATAGGATAGGCAATATAAAAATCTTTATAAAGATAGATCTAAGATAGGCATACTATTAGATTAGGATTAAGAAAGGAAATAAATAGAAGGCAGCCTTTAGGTTAAAGAAAGGACTATATAAGCCATTAGTAATACAGTTTGGGCTTATAAATATACTAGCAATATTTTAGAAATAAATTAATAGTGTATTAAGAGAACACCTTAATAAGTTTATTATAGCATACCTTAATAATATTATTATCTACTTAGAGAGCGAGGAAGAACATAGAGAATATGTTAAGTGGGTCTTAAAGAGACTATAAGAAGAGAAGATGCTAGTAGCAATTAAGAAATGCAAGTTCTTTACCAGAAAGACCAATTTTATTAAATTTATTATTAAACTAGGAAAAATTAGTATAGACCTAAAGAAAGTTAAAGCTATAGTAAGTTAGCAAGAACTAGAGAACGTTACGCAGTTAAAATTATTTCTAGGGGTTTGTAACTACTATAGGAGGTTTATAGCATAGTAGTTAAAAAGTATTAAGCTGTTTATAAGACTTACAAAGAAAGAGGAACTATAAATGTAGGGTAATAAGTAAAAAAAGTTATTTAAGAAACTTAAGGAGTTATTTACCCAGAATCTAATCCTTAAGATCTATTAGCCAAAACTAAAAATGGTTATAGAAACAGATGCATTAGACTTTATATTAAAAGCATACCTACTATAGAAGTATCTAGATGGATAGCATCTAGTAGCATATTATAGTTGGAAGATACCACTACTAAAACTAAACTATAACATCTATAACAAGGAGTTATTAGGTATAGTTATAGTACTTAAGAAATAGAGAGCATTCTTATAAGGTATAGAGAAACCGTTTATAGTTAAAATAGACTATAAAAACCTAATAGGGTTCCTAATAATAAAGGAACTAAACTAAAGATAGGTTAGATAGGCGGAAATACTTATAGAGTATTACTTTAAAATTTAGTATACTAAAGGCACTAAAAATGCGAGAGTAGACGCACTTAGTAGAAGGGCAGAGTTATAAAATAAAGAAAAGCTATTAGGAGCTTTACTATAACAGGATTAAGACGGAATAATTAGGTATAATTATCTAAAGATTACAGTAACTAGAGAAGTATAAGTCTATAAATTACCAGAGAGTAATTGGATATAGAAGATCTAAGAAGTATAGGTAGAGGATTAGGACTTAGAGCAGTATAAGCACTAAGAGGCTATATATGTGCCAAAGTTAGTAGCAAAGGAGTTTATAAAAGACTTTTATAAAGAAATAACTTAGGGACATAATGGAGCTATAGGCTTAGTGTTAAGACTTTAAGAGGAGTATATTATTTAAGGAATCTAGGGACTAGCAAGATAAGTTATAAAGAAATATCTAAATTGCTAAAGAAATAAACTAATAAGGTACAAGCCGTATAGAGGGCTATAACCTATTAAAATACTAGAAAGACTATAGGAGGTTATATTATAGGACTTTATTATAAAGTTACTAAAGTTAAAGAACCCTATTACTAAACAAGACCATAATATAATCTTAGTAATAGTAGATAAGCTAACAAAGTAGGGATACTTTATAGCGTGCATAAAAGAAATATCTATAGAGGATATAGCTAGAATCTATGTTAAAGAAGTATTTATAAGATATAGGGCACTAATAAAGATTATATTAGATAGAGATCTAAGATTTATAGTAGTATTCTAGGAAGTATTCTTAGTAGAATAAGGGGTTTAAGCAGCAATATTAACTGTATATTACTTATAGATAGATGGTTAAACAGAGAGACTAAACTAAATGTTGAAACAGTACTTAAGGTATTATATTAATTACGCACAGAACAATTAGGTATTGTTGTTACTAGTTATATAGTTTAGGCCGTCGAAAACGGACTCTGCACCTATACGTGGTGACGGCTACAAACCTAGGTCTTTGAAGTTCAGACTCAGAGCCAACGCAGAGACGTCGCACAGCGTGCGATACAACTTCGTGGTGGTAGTTGCGAGCGTTATGGGCGGTAGTGAAAAGTTTTCACATGGGATGGTGAGATCTTAAAAACCACCACTAATGGTACCCCTTTACGATAACAGCTACTTCTATACTGCTCTATTAGGGCACCTGTACGATCCAATATGGATGCGCAGTATTTGATAACATCCCCTGACCCCTAATTGAAAGCATCAACGACCTCACATTAACGAACGGCGACTGCGAACGAATGAGCAAATATACGGCCCCTCCTAACCCCTAGGGCGATCGCCCGTGGAGCATGCGGTCACTCGCCGTCAACTACCAAATACCTAGCAGCCTGGATTGCGACCTACGGTTCTCCTTGTCTCCTTTTAAGAAGTAGTAACCCTTGGAAAGGGCCTAGCTGGGGCCTAGGTATAAAAGATACCCAAAATACAACACAATATATCCCGCTGTTAGTATTATGGTAGTTAAGACGGATAAATCCCCCTTACGCCTTCAATGGCTCTAGGGGGGGGGAGGCATGGCGTATATAGTAATAGTCTACAGGAGATAGCACATAGGGGATGGTTAAGATATAGAACATAAAGCACACAGCACATATAGCGAGGCCTAGCTAGGACGTAGTGAACCCTAGCTTTAGATAAGCTAGAGAAGGAAGTAGTGGTTCCCATAGAGTTTAAACATTTAAGGAGGACAGGACGTAGCTATAGGCCCATAGGGCCGCTGCTATGGACAAATATAGCAAATTAGGGGTTTTTCATCCTACTAAGGTGGCTCATAGGGTTTTTCCATCCCCTACACAGCAGGGTTTTCTTCCTGTCAATTTACAAGTTTTCCCCCCTGCGACGGCAAGTATCTGCGTGGGCCTAGATAGGATCCGTATTAGACATTAATCAAAGATCATACTACTAGTTATATAGTTTATATATAATACAACACCATAGAAAGGGATAGACACGTTACCCTTTAAGGCGAATTATAGATATAAACCAAGAACGTTATTATTACCATATTAAGTAAAGAAAATAAGTAGCATAGCTAAAAAAAGAATGGAGACGTTAATAAATCTCTATAATTACCTTAAAAGTATAACAAAGTTAGTATAAGAAAGAATAAAAAGGTACTATAACGCTAAGAGATCTAAGGGACTAGATCTTAAGGAGGGGGATAAAGTATAGCTACTATATAAAAATTTTAAGAGTTAATAACTAAGTAAGAAATTGAACTATGTTAGACTAGGACTATTTATAGTTAAAGTAAAGATCTTAGAGGTTATATATAGACTTGACTTACTAGAGAAAATGAAGATCTACCCTATATAGCATATCGCAATATTAGAGCTAGTATATAGGAATGTTAAGTCACCAGTCTATAAGGCAGATATATATAGAGGATAGAAAGAGGACAAATAGTAAGTTTTAAAGATTGTTAGTTATAAGGACGTTAACAATAAAATATAGTATAAAGTAAAGTAGATAGGCTATAAAGAGACTACCTAGAAACTACTAGATAATTTAAAAAACGCTATAGGAAAGGTATAGGAGTATTAGAAGAGAATGGGTTAGGCAGTATTAATAAAAAAGAATTGCTAAAGAATAAATTACCTAAGGGGGACTTAAGAGGAGCACCTGCCGAGGTATTTGGAGTTATTTCCCTTACTATAGGAAGAACTTCCGTTCTTTCGTCACTAAGTTCCTAAAGACCTTATTCTATAAGCTTCTACTCCTTAAAACACACCTTCTTACACACCTTTTTAAGACGAAGGAGACGAGTATAAGTAGACCTACGAGCCTTATAGATCCGGTCTTCCTTAGTAAGGATCTTTTCCTTATTATCCTAAAGTTAACAAATCTCGTCTAGGGCACTTAACAGTTCACTATTAAGCTTTGCAGCGGTAGATTAAACCTAGGACCCTAGCAGCAATTAATAAGGGTACTTAAAGACTATTAAGAGTAATAGGATGTATATACTTAGCATTAGAAACGGAACGGACATTGCAGGATAACCGTATATTCGCTCGCGTGCACTTAGCATAGGAGGAAGGTTGTTGGTTAATAGGTGATATAATCGCAATATAGACTAACCCTTCTTTTGTACAACAAGAACAGGAAGGTATAACTTTACCTAGTAACAAAACAACCGTAGTAGTACAAGACTGGCGAGCAGCCTAGGAAAGTAAAGGGGCTTTAGGCATAGTAAGTAAAGATATTAACCAAATTAATTAAACGGACATTACACCTCTAGTAGACAACTTAGAGATGTTAGAAATCTTTAAGGACAAAGATAAAGAGAAGGGAGATAGTGTTACGGACACTTTAAGTATAATATTATAACTACTTGGAGAGAAGTTGGCGGAAGCTAGTTAGTTAATATAGTCATGGGCTAGGATGGATTCCATGGAACTATGTGATAAGGAATAGTAAGTAAGTTATATAATGTTATACGCGGTATACACGGTGTACGTAGGAAACGTCTACGTATAACATATATCTTACGTATCTTACGTATAAGGAGAGTTTCTTAGGAGTTAGGATGTGTATTTAAAGGACCATAGTCCCTACCTAGATAGTTCTTTCTTTATAGTAAATCTCAGAATATAATTAAAGTTAATCTGTTAGGCAACCACTCTACACCAGTTGTTATTTGTTACTATTACATTGTTAACTCATTTGATATCTATATACCTAGCCCAATAACAAGTCCACCGTAGTTCCTACTACAAGGCTTCGTTACATTAGGCGTAGTAAGTCACCTACTAGAGCGCTTATCCTCTTTATACTAAAAGTAGAAGGTATAATGCGGCTATATGCTAACTATAGACGCCTAAATAAGATCATAATTAAAAACTAGTATCCCCTACCACTGGTTAGCGAACTATTTAATAGGCTTAGCTATGCAAAGATATTTATAAAGCTAGATCTTTATAATGCGTACTATAGGATTTATGTTAAAAAGGGAGATAAATAGAAGACCGCATTTAAGATATGCTATAATCACTTTAAGTACTTAGTAATGCCCTTTGATTTTACTAATACCCCTATAACTTTCTAGAGCTATATTTAAAAAGCTCTAGGGACCCTAGTAGATACTATTTACATAGTTTATCTAGATAATATTCTTATCTACTTAAATAATAAGGATAAGTACGTTAAGCATATTAAGCAGGTACTATAATAGCTCTATACTTAGGGCCTATACGCCAAACTGTTAAAATGCATCTTTTATATTAAAAACGTTAAGTTCCTAGGCTTTATTGTTATACCTAATAGTATTATAATAGATCCTGCCTATATAAGAGTTATTAAGGAATAGCCCAAGCCTAAGTCCTATAAGGATATTTAGGTCTTTCTTAGCTTCGCTAATTTCTATAGGTAATTTATCTAGAACTACTTAGATATCGCATATCCCCTACACGTATATCTTATATAGGCATATCGCAACCTAATGTTAGATAGGGAGAAGAAGAAGTAGAAGTGGAAGAAAGGGCCCACTAAATAGTATTAAACTTGGTCCTGGCCTAATAACGCTTAATAGGCGTTTTATAAGCTGCGCGCTGCGTTTATATAGGCTCCTCTACTTTACTACTTTAACCCTAATCTACCCCTAATAGTAATTACTAACGCTTCTAATTATGCCTATAGTAGTATACTTCTGCAGCCTTTTAGGTAGGGAGACTAACTCTACTAGTACCTAATTGCTTATTATAGTCAGAAGCTTACTAGCCTAGAAGTGCGGTATAATACGCATAATAAGGAACTACTCGCTATAGTGCAATACTTTAAGATATAGCGCTACTACCTTAAGCACGCCGTATATATAACGCGTGTACTCTACAATTATAACAATCTTAGGTACTTTATAACTATAAAGAGCTTATCTACTTGCTAGGCCTAGTATACTAAAAAACTAGCTAAGTTTAATGTTAAGATTAAATATAAGCTAGGTAAAGTAAATTTTGCTAATATACTATTCTAGCACCTAGATTATGCTAAAGGCTTTAAAGATGGTAGTAAGAGGACAGTTCTTAATGCTATGCTGCCTATATTATAGCAAAAGTTGCGGGCAGTGTGTTTGACAGGCAATCAATCATAGGCAGGGACCCCAGGTTGCGATTGATTGGCCAAAATCCTAGTTGCAATTGATCGACTGATGAGAATTAGCTGATTGATTGAAATGATTGCGATTAATTACTAGGAATTACCCAATTAGGTAGTCCGTGATAGAGAATCTAAGTACTAGTTATTTTTTTGGCAGAGCTTCGCCCTATATAGTAAATATACACTCCAAAAATAAGTCCTCCCTATACTCCTTATTCATCCTCATCCTTTCTTATATGCCCTTTATTTAACCAGCTCTTCTAAAGCTTTAGCGCCTTAATTATCTCATTAGCCAGGCGGTTCCGGTTGTTAGTAATTATGTTATTGGCAGAGCTAAACTTACACTCGCACTCAGAGCTCATCGCCGGTATAGAAAAGAGGTCCATTGCCATATAATAAAGGATTGGATAGATATGCTTAATACCTTGCTAATAAGCTAGCGGGTTAACAATATATTATTCAGCTTTAGTAGGGGTATCTTTAGTAAAGCGCTTAAGTTTAGATTTAAGCCTTTAACGCTTACAAGCTCTATATTCACTAGTAAGCATACTATAAAAGTTAAAGCCTTCTTCGCCGGACGAAGACGAATCCAAATCATGCCGCTTCTTATGCATAAGCCGCTTAGGAGTAACCGGCTTATCATCCTCCTTATCCTCTAACTGCGCATACTGTTCCTTATACTGCTTATATAACGCGGTAACGTCTTTCTTGCATTGTAATTGCTATGCAGCCTTACTAGCCCACTCCTGTTTAAAGTAGTTAAACTTATAGGCCAGGTAGAGAACAATTGCTGCTTGGTAGATGGGTGTTTGGTTAGTAGGGCTAAAATATTTAATAAGCTTCGTATATGCGCAATGAACTCCTGCTTTATAGTACTCTAAGTACTCCACCGGCAACGCCTTAATCTTATTATCAGCTCGTTATAGGACCTTAAATATATAGTTTATGCTTTAAAGAACCTCCCAAACTGCGCTATAAGAGCCCTTAAAGCCTCTGGCGTTTGTATTGCCTTACAGTTTATTAGTAAGAGTCTTAAAAGGCTTAAGAAGCCACTTAGACTTCTTTAGTATCTTAAAGTCCTTATTTATAAGGAAGTCCTGCGAGAGATTATACGTATCTTTATCGGCAGGCTTAACCTAGTGGGTTTGGTAGAGTTTAATAGGGTTCCAAAGTTCGAGTACTATTAGACATAAGAAGTTAGCAAAAGTCTATTTTTAAGTAATTTAACGGCAAGAGGCAGAGCGTTATTACCATTAAATTCCATTAAATTCCATTAAATATACCAGCGGAGGGGTAAGCTATAGGCTGTATCTACGCGCGCTAAAGGTAGTTCGATAATATGATAAGGTGGTGGAAAATGGTAGAGGTTAAGTAGAATATTTGGTAATAACTAAACTCTATAGAACCCTACCTAAAAGGAAGCAATTGCATTAGAACGTACCTCTCTTAATTATTATATATACAGCGTTCCAGCGTACTCCACTATCTTTTAAGAGTTCTAAATAGAAGACTTTCTTATTGCCTTTTTTATAGTCGGTCTAGCAGTTCCAAAAGGCTATTTACCGCTAATTAGTTCGTCTAATATACACCATAATTATCTTTGCTCTGCCAATTAGCCCTATCTTACTCCAGATTCGGAAGATATTATTAGCACCTATACTAGCAATTTGCTTTTAAAGCTTGCTTATGCCTTTGCTAAAGAGCACGGCCTTAATAATAAGGTTAATAATATGTCTAGCGCACTAAAGTTAAGCCCATTTCGGATCTATAGTTAGAAATATTGTTATAATCATTTCTATAAGCTTGTTATTATCTTTAGCGTTATCCATTATAAAGGCGCCAATATTTTCCTCTATATAATATTTTATAATTACATCTGCAATTAATCGCGCAACGTTAGAGCCGGTATAGGAGCCGATTAATTAAGGGAGGCCAATAAGGGCGGTAGAAAGGTTGCCTTCAGCAGCTAATTTAGGTAAGCGATAACTTATTAGTATAGAAGTTAAACTTACTAATCTAGTGAGCAACGACGCTAACATAATTGCGCTTATTTCCTCCTGTCTAAAGGTCGCCGCTAATATTGACCTTGCTAATACTCTTCCTTAAAAGGCCTTTAATTGCAAGCCGTTGCTTAGGTAGAGCTTTAAGCACCTATTCGCTAATAGTGCCAGCTAAGGTAGCAGCTAAATGAGGTGCAGTAAGTAGCTTCCTAAGCCATAAGCCACATACCTACCAAAAGGTTATGTTGTTAGCAATGATCCAATCTATATAGTTCTGATTATATTTCTTACTGTTAAATAGTGTTTAAGAGTTCGCTGCCTTAGATTCAGTAGTAGGCTTTAGAGTTGCGGTAACAGCAACTTTAAAAGGGCTGCCTGGTAGAGACGTTAATAATTTAACATTTTTACTGTCTTATGTAATAATGATATTATGCCATTTTCTTATATGTCTTGCTGCTCTAGTAGTACTTTTTAATGGATACACGCCCTCCCAGTATTGTTTAGAGATATAGCAGAGCTTGCAAACCCACCAGCGCCTGCCCTCTTTATCCTTAATATCTGCACTATACCTGTAGATTGGTAAGATTGGTAAGGGTGTAAAACCAGTATTAATATGCCGCTTGTGCCTGGCTTAATAGCGAGGTTCTTTTAATAGGTTTAAATCATAGCGAAGCTCGTCCTACTTAATTGTAAAGATATAAGAAGCTATAGCGTTACCCGGTTGTGTATTTAATGGAGTTGGTTAAGGCAGAGTAGGTATTTTAGGTACCTCACTACCCTGTAATTTAGGCGCGTTGTTAATTAGAATAGGGGAATTACGCGTTAACAGTATCAAATTTGATGATGATAAAGACGGTAAGGGTAAGGGCGAGGTTCTAGGCCTTCGTTTGGCTTATTGGAAGGGTTTAAGAGGCATAGTATTGGAGGTAGTTAAGGTGATAGAGGTTAGAAGACAATTGAAAAAACTCTACAGGGATAGGCGCAAGCAAATACAGCTAATAAAACGCGTTCTAGTGGCAGACTACGCTAAACCTGTTAATCTTGGCGTATTTAATTGCTGCATTCCCAAGCGATCTAATCAGATTGATACTGCACACCTTATCAAAATCGTACACCTTAACACTAAAAGTCTATCACGAACCACCCCTCTATTAGTGGGATTTTATATCAATCAATCGCAGGCGCTTGATGAGAATTTCTGGTTGCGATTGATTACTTAATAACAATTCCTGGTTGCGATTGATTGATTAATAATCAATCAATCGCAGGCGCGCTTGTCAAGCAGCTTGCCTGTCAAACACACTGGTTGCGGGTTATAGGCCTTATGGGCAGCCCTAGTACTACTATACCAAACTAGTAAGTAGTATGCGTATAGTATATAAGCGACCCTTGTAAATATAGCGCCGGCGGACTAGGGTGTCCTACCATTCTCTTTAAGACCTCCTTAACTGGCCTAATAGCGTTTAACCCTAGGGAAAACCCCTTAGCCTAGGCAACGGTCCCCTATAATAACCCGGCGAGTTACCTATATATTATATATTACTTTACTAGCACCAACTTTGTATAGAGTCTTGTGCCATAGTAAGAGGTAGTAGTAGCTGCCTAAGCTAAAATAGTATTTATAGAACACCCCCCTAAGTTACTGGTTAATTTTATTTATAGAGTATAAGAAAGGGACGCCTTTATACACTCTATATATAATTAGTTAACCTAAGAATAGGTTTCTACTAGTAATAAGGACTATACCCTTAATAATTAAGGACTCCTAAGGTAAAATAATAAAGTCTAGGTGCTAAATTGTATACTACTATAATAGGAGATCCTTAAGTAGAATTATAATAATCCTATAGATGGCCACTATGGATTTAACTATACCTATAAGGTAATTACGCGGAAGTATGCTTAGAATAGCCTTACTAAAGATCTCTGTAAATACCTAGATAATTATAATGCCTACTAATGTTATAAATCGCGCTATTATAAACCCTATGGCAAGCTATAGCCTCTTTAGGTCCCTACCTAAGCCTAGTAACATTATTTACTTAACTTTATTATAGATCTTCCTAAGTCTAAGACTCCTAATAGTATAGAGTGCAACTCCGTCCTTATCCTTATAGACTATTTTATAAAGCTAGTGCGCTACTATCTAGTATATAAGACAATTAATGCTATATAACTTATAGAACTCTTATTTAGAGTTTTTGTATAAATAGGGCCTCTAGATAATATTATCTCTAATAGGGGTAGTGTATTTATAAGTAAATACTAGAGTACTATATGCTACTATTTACGCGTTTAACGTAAGCTTAGTACTACATTCTACCTATAGATAGATGGTTAGATGGAACGCCAGAACTAGGAGCTTAAGGTATACCTACGTATATTTACGAACTAGGAATAGTTTAATTAGGCCTCCCTACTTAATAAAGTAGCCTTCGCCTATAACTCTAAGGTCTATACTGTAATAAAGTGTTCCCCTATTAAGCTCGCCTATGGCTAGCTGCTAAATATCCTAGATAGAGTCCTAGACGGCGTCTAAGACGCCCAGTAAGGTGGGGAGGGGTCTAAGTTAACAGATGTTAAACTTACAGAGACGCATCTATAACGCCTGCGCCTTATATATAAGGTAGCGGCAGCGTTAATAATGTATGCCTAATAGCTTTAGGCAAAATACTATAATTATTACTATCTAGCTAAGCATTTCGCCGTTGGTAAATAAGTCCTACTCTTTTCTAAGAATATCCGCACAAAACGTCCCCACAAGAAGCTTAATAGTAAGTTTATAGGACTATTTTAGATCCTAAAGCGCGTAGGGCAGTAAGTATATAAGCTAGAGCTTCTACCTACTATGGCACGGCTCTACCTAGTCTTTTATATCTCCTTACTAGAGCCTTATAAGTTACGCCCTAGGTTTTAACCCCTAGTAGTAGAAGAGGTTAAAAAAGGCAGCTAGAAAGTAGAAGCAATTATTGCCTACTAGGATTGTGCTAGATAACCGCAGTACCTTATTAAATGGCTAGGTTGGCCAAATAAGTATAATAAATAAAAATATAAGATAGAATTTAAGAATTGTTAATAACTGCTGGATAAGTATTATAAGTGGAATACCCTAGCTTTGCAGCTAAAGTACAGGCGAAAAGTAAGCGCTGCTGCTAAGATATAGCCTATATTAAAGCGGAATAGAGGACGTCCTAAGGGATTAAAGAATAAGCAACGCTTGTAATAAGAACTGCGGCATATATATAGGGTGAAGCGTGATTTATTAATATCCTATATAAGCTATACTCTAACGCAACCTGGCTATGCTAGCGACTTATAGGTAAAGCTATAGCGTACGCTAATAATAAAGCTTGATTTAGAAAGTACCCTTCCTAGACCTAGTCTATTACTTAATACTAGCTTAGCAGATTATTATATTAAGGTCCACTTAACTAGGGTTAAAGACCTACTAGTAACCTGCTAGCAGTAATTTATACTGATAACTTATATACTATTCTATGTATATGCTATATAGATAATATATAAGGCTAAAGTATAGGTCAGCGGCGGATTTAATGGGTATATAGCCTTACCATCTATAAATCTAGCTATATATAAGTAACTGTTCGTACTAACTTAATAGCACGAGTGAGTCGTATCCCGGGGCACGAAATACGTATAGTATTGTATGCTCTTTGGGATGGTGGTGACTGTCAATTGTATAAAGCAGACTACGTGGTCTATATACTAATGCGTCCTCCCCCTAATTAGTCAGTGCTTCATAAGTGCACCAGACGCGTAAGCGAGTGGTTGGTGCA
>Ga0307507_10006734_pt1 | contig 17291 bp, 21 predicted proteins | sample 7_EM_MG_FD_207223 | JGI IMG/M metagenome (GOLD analysis project Ga0307507, IMG submission 207223) | Populus trichocarpa ectomycorrhiza microbial communities from riparian zone in the Pacific Northwest, United States - 7_EM | ecosystem: Host-associated > Plants > Roots > Unclassified | place...
CTTTCTCAATTCTTAACCGTTTTTGATGAACCAAAGATCAAATTGAAGGTAATAAACGTCGTTACAAGGCTATGTAACGCACGTGACCGTTTAACCAGTTGCAACCGATTTCAACTGGTCTTTGAACAGTTTTGAATGATTTTTGAAATGAGGCAACTGGCAACCAGAATAACCCCAAATTTGGGCAACCACAACCGAAAAATAGACCGGTCCATGGTCCGGTTCAGTTCGGTCCTATGGATTTTTTCGGTCCATAGGACTGAACCTGCGAACACTAGACAGAATCGGCCCACGAAAATGCCCCAACAGATGGAATCCAGCGCTGAGGCCCATCGACAAGGAACCAGCGCCACTTAGCAAACCAACAGGGGATACAGCACCCACCATGCAGCCAGGTGCGTACCCCGCACCTCCCCACTAACCAGCCCTGAATGACAGCAAAAATGCTGGCACGCTCTGTGATGAGGCCACCACTACGTCCCACTCAACCACAGCCGCCTAGACCAATCCTCACCATCAACAGCCGAGTTTGGGTGCATCTGGGTGTCAACAATTCTTGGTGGGTACATTCTGGGGTCTCAAAGAGGAGCTGCGATGTTGCTCCCTCTCTTAAAATTTACATATCACTTGATGTATAGTAGTTTAAGGAATAAAGTTTATAATCCCAAATTTTACTTGAGCATGGAAAGGCAGATTTTGACTTAACCACAGAATTTTTGTGAAGTAGTGTAACTAGTACATAAATTCAGCTGTGACAATCCAAAAAGGGAACATTGTGGCTGAATTAATCGAAATAGTATGGTATCATGTGGATAAGATTCAACACATATTCCTGAATAAGTGACTGACATTTGCCATCAATGTCTCAAACCTTGGACAGGTGTGTTGTTCTTCATCACATGTGTCTCATCTCATTTCTGTGTGTGTGTGTCTCTTCTTGTCCGTCCCAATGTGTTCCCCAGCTACATTTTCTACAGAGTTTTCTGGAAAGACTACCAAGCTTGGAGTGCACTAGAAAATGGTAAATACGAATGAATACCATCATAATTGATGAGAGAATTCAATGAACATACCTATCATGATGGATTATTTCAGCCCGATCTATGTGCCAGCAAAGCCTTCTGCAGGGGACTAACTGCAAGCATTGCCAGACAAGAGACTAAAGTCTAAGTCAGTGCCACAGCACAGGAGGGGGGAGACACAGCTGGTGGATGTGGAATGCAGTTGTGGAAGGGAAACATTGGTGTGATGGTTGACGTGGATACTTCAAGTGAGTGTTTGGTTGTGTTGATACATAGAATGTTCGATTTCCTTCCATCACGTTTTCAATCTGAACTTCCACCGTTCTTCCCACCACCATCATCGCTTGTCACTACAGTGGCCAACGTCCACCACCACATGGCAGATACTGGTGCATGCTGCCTTGGATTGCCTATTTTACCTACACATGCAGGTGCTCAGTACATTAGGGCCTCAACAGTCGCCACCCTGTTGCGTTGCCAGTGTGCTGTAAGGGAAAAGGTGGGGGGAGTGGAAGGGTTCAAATCTAGTGGTGAACTTGAAAGGAACATTTGATTTTAGTAGGGGAAGGTTTGTGATGAAATAGCATTAGATTTCTAGTAGTTCTACCTGTTACTCCATGCATTGTATTTTCTTGGAGAGTAGCTTTTCTGCTTTTCTGCTTTTACACTTTTGGTAAGTGAGAAAGTGGTTAAAAGTGGAAAAGTAAATGGACAACTTGCTGATGTCCCTACCCTTCTGGGAGGTTTTTTAATGCACCCACTGTTCCTATCCAACAAAATACGTCAACGACTTTAAGGGGAGTGTAGACATACAAGTCTACAATGCATTACATAATACTCTATGTAGTTAAACATCTACGTATGAGTCATACATGTCTAACAATATATGTGTCTCCTCCCTTCACATCTCAACAGAAACAGGTGCAAACAAACTATCCACAGGCTATGGGTCTCTTTTCTTGTAGATCAAGTGTACAATTAACTTGAAATAAACTCTTAGCTCTTAGGCCCAAAGAACGCACCCATGTACAGATGAAAATGTGTAGCATTCAAATTATAACAGGTGTGGTGCTTCGCTGCACTCATGGTTTTGATTGGTCATTAGTTGTAAACCTAAACCACAAGCAGGGAGGTTCTCTGAGCCTTAATAGTGCAGAAAATTTTGTTCATAACTATTAACTTATAGCAGAGCTTGAGCCAAGCTGAGCACTTCCAGATAGTGATCGTCACGGGTTTTGAAACCCGCACGGGTTACGGGTAGGGGTACACTGGGGTACGGGTACAGGTTGGGTTTCTTCAACCCTCGTTGTACCCATACCCATGGTGTGGGTTGGTGGGTTACCTGCCAAGTTGAAGGTGGGTTTTGTTTTCGGAGTTTGAATCGAGATCAACGAGATCAACCGTGTTGATCACGGTTGATCTCGCTTTCCACTCCATCCCTCTGGCCCCAATGAACGTGTCAGGATGCATTGAAAGGTAAGTAATTTGTTTATAGTCTTCTTAATATATGTATGCTAACCCATTCATCACTTTTAGATCCCTCGACACCCAAACTCATTGCTGCCTGGCCTCTCCCATGACACCAACCACCCACACACCCTCAACTCTCATGCTGGCACTTGCCACCAGCCAGCCCAATGCCACGTTGTAGGTAGTGACACATGCCATCAACACCTATCACCTAAATTATTTGTAGATATATGTATGTAGTATTTAACCCATACCTCTACCCCCTACAGGTTTTTGACCCTTGCAACCCTGAACAAACCCATACCCGCACCCGTAAATTACCCTGACCCTCATCAAGGGTACGGGTTTCTGTAGGGTAAGGGTTAGGGTCATCGCAAAGACACCCCGGGGTTACCCGTGCCGATCACTACTTCCAGAAGTTGTATATCCAATGACATGATGATCATAAACATTCGGAACTGAATCAGTGCCATTGTCAGCAAGCAAGGTGACCGCTGCCGCTGGTAAGCGTCAGCCTCTAGTTTGGTAATGAATACTACTTACAGCCGTTTACGTGCACATGTTCGTGAAAATCGAACAAAAAAAATTTCAATCGTGTGACCCACTGTCAATTTTCTTTCACCAACACATCAAGCAAGAGGTGGCAGATCCACTGATGCTGGACGTCAGATCCATCACAAGAGCCTGACAGCGGCCATTTCCGAGCCTCGGCATCGTAACGCCATCAGCACTCATACTCACAAGACATCCAAATGTAAGCACTACACGAACATTAAATGTTGAGTAAGTACCAGAATATAGCACAATTTGTATTTAGAACTAAATAGAAAATGTCCACTTGTTGTTTGAGAAATAGGTGTTTGCATTTGTGCAAGCTTTCTTTGCGGACATCTTTGCGACAGCGTGAATCATGAAATTGAAGGCCTGACAAAGAATGTAAGGACACAGGATATATAGTATCAGTGAGGCATGTTGAGTTGATGAGGGTGGGGACGGACGCGTCTCGTTTAGGAGGCGCGACGCGTCAAGGACAAATGAGCCAACGCTTCCAGTTGTTCTACGGCTATGTGTAACCGGTGGCTGTACCCCCCCCCCCCACCCGTGGGAGCCTACGTCCAACATCGGTGGATCAAACACCTCTTGACATCGAGCATAGTCCATCAAAACATTGCTATTATTCGTCATTGTATGTGTATCAGTTCCTGCATCACGGCAGCTGCGAGTAAGTACTAAAGTACTAACCTTCCATCAACTTAGGGGGCGCAGGAATACCACCCGTTTTCCTGTGATTGAAACACGTTGGAGAGGGCCGAGCTGATGCCGAACGCATGTAGACACAGACAAAGTGGTAGTAATGACTATGGAATGCTTCTGTGACAAGTGTGTGACGAGCTCGACTCGTCGAGCTTGCTTGTGTAAGCTACAAACATAACCAAACAACTCTCCAGCTCTGGAGTGTCGAGGCTTGACACTCCAACGTTTGCCACCCAGAACCCGCAGATGATTCCCAGTCACGCCGGCGCAGCGGGTTTCTTCACACCCACCTTTGTTCTGTGCCATTTTACTTGGGCGTCTTCTAGACCGCTCGTCGTCCTCAACCGCAGTTGATGGAGCTAATACACGACTGGCCCAAAGCGCCATCTTCGGAACGGTAAGAGTTTCTTACGACAAGTGGAGCATTCCACTTAGGCCTTTTCAGATTGGAAACCACTGCCCCGGCGCCGCCGATGTATTCTATCGCGGCTGTGTCCGCAGAAGTATTCCTACATCTCTGGTCCATCGGAAACAACCTATACGTTGGTATGGCAGGGCTAAGAACCAGAGTGTCGAGAGAGTTGTAACTTGTAGGTTGTACGGGGGAAGTCGTGATGTTTCGGGTGGTGCGAGACGTTGGTTCCCTGCCCCGTCCTGTACGTTCCTTTACCATCGATCAAGTCTACATACTCCATGGCGAAATTCAGATGGGGCGTCGAAGAACGCGATACCGTCTTGCAGAAAATTCACATTCCAGCACGACGACTTGAAACTAACGTTGCATCGAGAGTGGCATCTTGTCTTTTCTTTCCTCGTCATCTCTGCAACTCTGTGTACGGCGGGTACCACTGGGGAGGACGCGTGCAGTGTGGCCCACAGACTCATGGAGAACAGCGTGTGAGGACGTGCTGGTTTTGGGCCGTTCAACCCAGCAGGTTGGTTGGATACGTTGTTGAGCCTTGAGAACGACGTTTCGGGAGAGGGGTGACTATTTGTGTTGAGATTTGGGTTTTAATCTCTTAGCTTGCTACAGAACAACCGTTTTTATCTTCAAGGCAAGTAAACGGCACCTTCGAGGCGGCTCTGAAGGAACGTCCGGGTCCACGCTTGCAAAGTGTTAATAATCACTCTATGACCCACGTTGATTCTTTCTGTTTCGTGCTTTACTAATGTCTCCATCTACCTATTCAGGTTGCCTCGGCATGATCAGTGAAGTTGCTAATCTCAATATTTCAATTTTACTCCGTTCATTTATTCAACAAACGTCAGGGTAGCTCCGGCTGAGGAGATATCGTCTACCGTACCCCCAGAGTTGCCGGAACCCCGTATGCGCGGGATTACGTCCGGTCTGGGACTTACGGTTTGCCTGACGTGGTAGCTGACGCCTGACATTTAGGAAAGGTGCGTGTTCATGTTGAGTCCTGTCGTGCACCCTGAGCGCTCATTTTAAATGGATCCATCTTTTAAGTGTGCGAGACTTACTGTGCCTTCAAGACTGGCCTCTATGGAGTTTTGATCTCAATGGCTGCCAGTGAGCCCCTGGTATTCAATGTTGCTATGTTTGCTCTCACCACTTCATTGCTCGTTCAAATTCACCTACCTGCATCAAATCACCCTGGCGTTCCTGGCCAACCGTTGAGGTGAATAACAGCTTCATCCGTCTATCCAAAATCGACTTATGAACATCAAGGTGGGGTCATCTTGGCTTCTCCGAGGATCACGACGCTGGAAGTGGCGCTAGTACGTTTTATTGACGATTAGATGTGGGGGTGATAACAAATAGCGTTTGGCCAAATAATATTGTTGAAGGGATCGAAAAAATACAGATTGGTGCGTTCGGAGTCATGCCTCGTTGAGTTCTGATGACCCAGTTAGCAGTCCGATTATTCTTCTACTCGTCTGAAGATGGCGGTGAAAGGATCAAGACGTTTGTTTTATTCGAACTCTTACCTTACTACATTCTCTTGACGATGTTTATCGGCGCCTAGGATTTGCGCGTCCCCAGCATGCCGGGGACATCTATATTCTACCTGCCGTGGCGAAACAGTCTGTGTTTTTCTTCCTGTTGGACAACCGTCCATGCTCAATGAACGCTCAAGGTTCACCTGGGAGTGACTTCGCATGTGGGCCGCAATTCGCCAACCCGTCATCCTTTGCGTGGGATAGGTTTATCACGAATTCCCGAATGCTGCCGACTGAGATCAAAGCGCATGGTGATAAGGCACAATCCATCGTATAGGCTGGGATCCTCACTTATTACGGGGTTGCTTGTACGTCCCCTCACACTTTTAAACTATGTCTCCGTTTTTAATCCCTTGGGTACTGATAGGGTCCGCCCACTCTCACTCAGCGCATAAATGTGGTCGGCCATGGATTCTTCGCCTTAGTCGCCTAACGTGTGCTTCCTTATGTGAAGCAAAACAGGCGTGACGCCCATTCATCTCGGCGATCAGGGATTCTAACAGGAACGAGGCGCCTTAGAGGTGACGCACGTTCGTCGATGAGGAAACGTGCTTAAAGTTTCGGTCCGTAGAAACGCTTGTCCTGCACAGCATAGCCTCTTTGAACTACCGTTGACCAACCACAACTGTAAAGTAGCCGGATCTCGACCGTGGCTTTCATTTTGATTAGCGCTCAGCGCTCATCCCCTATACTGCGATGTAAAGTCAAGATGACGTTTCTCTTCCAGGTTCGAACTACCCCTCAATCTACTCCGTCAAAGCGCGACGAACTCAGGTGTTCACGCTTCCCTTCTACCTCCCTCCACTTCTGCTACTATATCGCAAGTATGGGCAAGGCACGTTGTGCTGTCTTATCTGTAGCTGGGTGCTGCTTACTTTCTCATTAGCTCAAGATTCTAACCAAACTCGGTCGACATTCGTCAGAACTATCACCCCCTCTATCTCCAACACCACATCTGTGCACTTCTAACCGACAGCTGAATGATTCCGAAGTGACTCGCATCTTGCAAGCTATCAGCGGGGCTGAGAGAGATGTCGCGGAGATCGTGCAGCAGATCAAGACGAACCCGCGAGATATGGTGATTCAACGACGATATGTCGCGTGTGTCCACTTCCTTGAAGAACACAAGGGCCTTTTATCTGCAGTACGCCGCTTGCCCTACGAGCTTTTGGCGCAGATTTTCTATTTTTGCGCGAATGATCGAGAGCCGTGTTGGACGGTCCCCCCATGGACGTTGGCACATGTGTCACGCCGATGGAGAGCTGTTGCGTTGTCTTTTCCGAAGATTTGGGGTGTGGTCCCTCCGATCAGGCTGTCGACGAAAGATAAGGGGAAAAAGTTCATTCCTTTACTTAGGGAACTCCTTCATCGTTCAGGCGAGCATCCGCTTTCCTTACACATCTCTTCCGACGAGGGCGGCATTGTTAATCACCCCATCTTTCAACTTCTCATTACACATTGCATGCGATGGCGAACCGTCGTCATGGAGCTTGAAGTGAGCGATTTTCAAGCTCTTACGCAGTTCATCCGACGTCGTTTGTCTTCCTTATATTCGCTTAAGCTAGCAGTTCGAATGCCACACGATGGGGACTACGTCCTTGAACCGTTCAGCATCGCTCCAATGTTGCGAGAGGTAGAAATCGACTGCCCGCGGATACAGCTCCTTCTTCCTTGGGAGCAGTTGACCAGATACACGGAGCGCTCTACGGACCCTATTGGCGTCATACAGGTCCTCGGTATATCTTCCGAAATTAACCACTTCTCCTACTCCACGCGGGCCATCATCGCTATCCAAGGCCACCTTGAACCAATGACCCTCACTAAAATCACAACCTTGCATCTCACTTTCTATAATCCATGGATATCAGGGACCTCTATCATGGCGAGCCTCACCTTACCCGCTCTAACTGATCTTCACGTTCGGTCCTTAAACACCTCACTAGTCGACGACCTCATCGCCTTAACTCTCCGTTCAAAATGTGTCTTGCAGAAACTTTTCATACACTCCCTACCTGTCAAAGGTGGACTCACGAGGATCCTCCTTTTCACCCCATTTCTAACCGAACTTGTTTGCAATGACTTCGTGAACGACGACATAGAACGCCTCCGCGCTATCCCCGGAATTCCCTCTTTTGCACCCCACCTCCGCACGCTCGTCATTCAATCCGACACGCCCATGAGGGAACTCAACGACATGATTCTCAGTCGACATTCGGGGGCGGAGAACGTTGCGCTGGAGTTGCTAACTCTGAAATTCACGAGCTCTGCTGAGTGCTTTGACGCACAGTGCATGCTGGAAGGATGGGATACGGTAGACAAAAAGCTTGCAGGGGTGATTGGGGGATGGAGGGCGGACATTGAGAAGGAGCTGGTTACCTGGGTGACGCGTAGCCGGGCGAGCTCGTGGGATAAGGCGATGATGGGTGTGAAAGCGACGCACCGGCTAGGGGTTGATTTCCGGACTCTGGAGACCTACGAGTTTTCGGACGCAAAGTATATTTATGTGCGTTCTTTTTCAGCTGTGGATGATGTATGTTTAACTTTAACTTTCTAGCATTCAGGGATCCACAACGTAATGAAGGAAGTGGGCAATATGGCAGCAGGCGCTCTTCCACGGGTCGAGGGTTATAACTTTAGGGAGAGAGCCCGCGCTCTTGTTGACAAGTGGAAGCCACTTCTTTTCTCAGAATTACCTAAGCGCCACTGGATGCGACGGGGCCCGACGACTCTGGAGTATGTTTCTGATTGTAGTGGTTAGTATTTTTGGAGTCAGACTTCTTTGGTCCACTAACGGGCTTCTTCCTAGTTTTACGACATTCTGAGACAGGAATGCTCAGTATCGTTTTTGGTGTGGATATGGGTGCACTTGATTTGTATAGGGTCCTTCGGAATGCCGTGTAAGGCGGTTATGGTTGGGGCTTCATTCTAATATATCTTATTACTTGCATGTCTCGTCTGTGCGACTCTGCTTGAGTTTAGACTAATGCGATGTGTGTAACGGAGAGAGAATCGCCCTGTCACTGGGGCTTTGGCCTACTTATTCACGGAAGATAAGTTATGTTGACAAATAAATCACTTTACATAATCAGTAAAAAGGCAAAATAATTTCCGGGTTTCCACTGGTTTCCATTGGTTTTCAAGTTTCCGGAAACTTGGAAACCGGAAACCCAGAAACCCAGCGCCATGTACTTGATTGTAGATAGCCCATTTCATTAGCTTTCTGTGGTTTTCGGTAGGTTTCTTAGGTTTCCATCACTTGTTACTAACAGAGGTCAAAGAGAGGTTTCCGGGAATTTGGACATAGGTTTCCAAATTTCCTGGTTTCCTGGTTTTTATCGGTTTCTGCGGGTTTCTCAGGTGGAGAAACCTCTGGAAACTGAAATGCTTAAGTACTGATGACTTGTTCCAAGCTCTTATAAAATCAAGAGGGGGAGCAGTTAGTCTCTATTTCATTTGAGGAACATACTTTGATGGGTTTTAAGCAGGGTGGCAACATTTAAATGAGATAATTAAAGCAGGGAGGAGGGCAATATATCACACTGGGGAGAAGCGGTGATTTTCCCAATGGGTAAATTATCAGACATATGTTGATCGGAGGCATTAATGCTCAATGATTTCCTTCACATTTGTAAAGTGGATAAATTTAAAATATATTCAGAAATAAACCTGAGATGAAAACATGCTATGGATGGTAGTTACATATAAAATATGCCTATTGGTCACAATCTAAATGAAGCTGGTGAATTTACTTAAAATGTATCTTGAAATATTGGGCATATTCTGAATACATTTAATAATATCTGGGCACATTAAAATCAAATATTGAATGAGCTGCTGGAGAACATTTGATGAACATTTTGCTAATATTTCTCATTGAGTCCTTTGTACACATCCTAATTGCAGTTGGGTTTTAATGTTGGGTATATTTTGAATTTAACCATCAGACAAATGTGAAGTAAATTATTGAGCAATAATGCCACTAATCAACATATGCCTAATCATGTGCCTATTGGGCAAATAACCACCTCTCCCTGGTGTCATGTCATCATTGAAATTATCAATAACTGTTCCTCCAGAGAAAATTTTATTTTGCACATATAACAGCATAATTGCATACAAGGGAATGTTCTGTACTCATCTGAGCCATAGTAGACTGGATTAATGTGATTAAACAAAATGATCAAGGGGGAATGGGTGGATATATCTAAAAAATATGAAATTCATGTCCTGTGACATGTTTATTTTGATGAAAATTAATCTAAAGTGATGGAAAGAATGGGCCACATACATAGGAAAAACTGTGAAAGGAATTAGGGTGATAGGTCTTCTTTTTAAGGAGGAAATTTTGGGCAATATTTTGGGATGTTGAGAGCTGCATATGGTAACTCAAGTCACATTGACAACATTTGATGTCTGCCGTTTATCCACTGTTTTGCTTATTTCATATTCCAAACTTATTCAATCTCCTCTGGTCTTTTTGCATATTGTATTAGTAACTATCCCCTTACCTTGTATTATTTTTAAATGAATTCAATGTGTCACAGTATGTGAACTTCGCACTTTTTAGACTTCCACATATGTTCCCTCTCAATCATCTTGTCTACATGCAATCCCTGAGTACTAAGTCAAATATATAGCACATCCCAGTATGTAAATATGTTGTTATATGTGCGAAATAATATTTGTTGACTTGTTGGGGGCACCTGCCAGTCCAATGAGTTGTTATCATGTTCCCAGCCCTTTAAGCACCATCTAAACATTCCCCCACCTCATTAAAACTATAAAGGTACAATTTTAGAGTATACTAGAGGCTAATACCACACTTTATTAGAATTATAGGATTTTAGAATGATGTCAGGATAGGGGATACATTGGGAGAAGGTCAGGCAATATTCCCTCCCATATACCTCTCCTCATCACTCTGGCTGCTCTATTAAGTACATTAGCCTTTGTATAGAATATTAATGACTCTAGTAGTGCTTTTAATAGATCCCTTGCTATTCATAAAGGCTCAGAGAAACACAGAACATTACACTCACTACCCAGATGAACCCCTTAGAGTGTGTCAATGGTTACTCATATACTCTCCCCATGCTCAAATATTATTTAAATAATATAAGAACCAATTATCATGGTGTTTTGGGTGCATTGCTGGTCCCAGAGGTAGTAGCCCTCCTTGTACATACTCAACATAGCTCTTTGAGGCATCCTGGGTCGCATTTTTACACATCTAAGTAATATTATAAATGCAAATGTACTATAGACTTTATTAGGCAAAAAAACGAAGAAAAGCATTGGAGGATTGCGTGTTCATCGTCGCGAATGATGAGCACAGGTCGCGGACCTTCCGGATTTGGTAGATGCCGAGGGAAAGGCGGACACGGCACGGCAGGGGACAGTGATAGAAAGGCAAAATACATGACACAGTAAATGTGCTCTAGCTGTGCCAATTCTTATCTGATTGAAGTTTTAAAAGCAGATCTGGAATCCCCTCCTACAGGGCTACATTTACTAAATAAGGGCTAAATGGTACAAAATCCTAGGTTCAAGAGGTGCGCGCGATGTCAATGCGACGCAAAGGGAAGCTCACATGATGTGGGAAGACCTTGGGTTAGGGTTGGCAAACCACAGATGTCAAGTTTCTGTTTTCAAATTTCAAATTTCAACCGCGGCGCTCCCGCCTACCGTAGAGGACATCCATAGCAGCCCAGTAAAATATCTCGTAATCATGTTTTCTTTCCTGTAAACATTTTATCCAATCATTGAAAGTGAAAGATAATAAAAACAGACAAAGCACGTACCTGCCAATAGCGCACGATATCAAAGTCGTCAAGTCTGCTCTCATCCTCGCTAGTGCCTGTTTCAGCGACGCGCTATGTCAGGGCACATATATATGCAAAGCGGTGTTTGTTTAAATGTTTTACATGTGCTTAAAAATTCCAAGCACTTGAATGTTTTTCAACGCGTCGAAGTTCGATGCGATAAATCATTATTGAATGCACGAAGCGCTTCACTGATGTCATAGGCGCCAAATAAATGCTGATAACCGGCGAAGATTTGACACAGCCGGCGTTGCCCAAATGCACAGCCTTACCTTAAAGTACCTTAAAGCTCCAAATATGGACTTAAAGGCCTTTAAGGGCACTTTAACACTTAAACTTAAAGTACTTTACTTTGCGGCAACACTAACTCGTGGCCACAAGCCAAATCAAAGTGGTGATTTTGCAGAATCGATGCTGATATCAATGAAGAAGCATAGTGAACCAATCGCTCGCGATGTGTACTTACTAGGCACTCCTGATGCGGCTACTAAACTTGAATATTTCATTACAACCACAAGCGTCTTTCTTCCAGCTCATGCTTGATTTTGTTCTCGGCAGATCGTAATAATGTTCTGTATGTATGTTACCCTATTCCGTGCTCTTCTGTTTGTCATTTCCTCTGCCCCATTATGATCTCTTACTCCATAACGGTTCATTTGGTTCAACATCTCTCCGATTACAATCACCTAATACATGCTCTCGTCTGCTTTATTCTTTGTTTGAGCGCGCTGAGATGGTCGGTGTTGGTAACATCTACAGAGAAGAAATCATCCAGGTTGTCACCAAAAATCAAGCACTTGAGTCAGAAGGACATCGCTAAGGCCAAATGGAAACAACAGTCTGAAAGCGGAGTTTGTAATCTGGTGTGATGTTTACTTTGTCTCTTTTTGAAGAACGATGCATCGCAACACAACTGTCGCGGTCAACACCCAACGTCACTATTGGCAAACTCACCCATGAACTTTCCATGTTTTTCAATAGACTCTCCCAATCTCAAAACTCACAATACTGTACCAATACCATCCACCAACATGTCATCCCCCACACCATCCATTCGACTTCTTTTTTCCAGGCGACACATCTGCCTCCCCACTGCCATCCTCGTCTATCGTCGCGGGTGGAATCACCCCTTTCATGACGTTCATTATCGGACAAGCCTTTGGCGTGTTTGTGCGTAACCCCCATGCTCCAAATCCACCAACTCAAGCAATGGACAACCTGTTACATGGCGTTCGCTTTGCAGCACTCAAACTTGTCGGGCTTGCAGTTAGTTCGCCCGCGCTTAGCAGCGTCGCATCGTCCAAGTGGATATGGACCGCAGATGCGAATATCATGGCACTCTGCAAGGCGGTCTATCAATTCGTTACTGCGAAGGATATGAGTTCGTTTGATACTCATATGGGTATGTCAGATGGAAATAAACTCACCCGCACCGATGAGAACGATGGCCCCAACAGTGCTGGTGGTCTCATGGTCAAATTCACAAGGTTCGCCTTCTTTTTTTCACTTTTTGTCCCAGCTCAACATTATCATCTAGAGAAACCGACGACGTCCGCATGGCGACTTCACGCACCTCAGGAATGCTCATTGAATACCTAACGACTTGCCTCACCTGCCTCGTCCTCGCCGTCACCCGCTCATGGACACTGCGCCATCTCCACCGTCAAGGCATTCAACGCAGGACCTGACGAGCATTCTCGCACGGATGCGGCTTTTGGTCAGTTAGACAGAGTTGCGGGGAAGCTTAGCGCAGTGTGCGGCGTTACGTCCGCGGTGGGACAGTTCGTTATGACAGGGATGTTCGTCCAAGGCTTCTGGCTCTAAGCTCGTCATGGAGGACAAGGTTTTTGCTGGGGGTGTGATGGCTGTCTCCTGGGCGTGTCTTATCGCAACAAGCAACATGCAGATGTGTATTGCCCAGTTCATCATTCTCGCCAAACGGAAATTCTCGGTGGTTTCCCTCATTTCCCTTGCCACGTCCACTCCGCAGTCCAGGAACCTCTGAGTCCTCAAGAAGCACACCAGCGAGGCGAACCGGCGAACTGGCACTCCACAACGCCACCTTTATGTACCCATCGCGTCCCACCATCCCCGTCCTCTCCAACGTCTCCATCTTCCTCCCCGCGGACGAAATCACGTTCATCGTCGGCTCGTCCACGTCCGGCAAATCCACCGTCGCTCAGCTCCTTTTGAAGATGTACAACCCTCAAGTGAGACACATCACCATCGACGAGCAAGACGTCCGGTTCCTCTACGACGGGTGGATGAAAACCCACGTTGCAAGGGTAAGCCAGAGCAGAGTGGTCATCCTAGACAGGAAGAGCGTATCCGAGAACGCCGCTGCTGGTGTGTTTTGTCGATGGGTGCATGCTGTGGCGAAGGAAGAGGTGGAGGATGCGTGTCATGCGGCGCCATGGCATGATCTGCTGAATGGGTATGAAACCCTGCTCGGTGGGGGCGCTGGTGGTGTTGGGCTGGTTCAGAAGCGTGACAGGGAGGTCATCGTTGACTCTGATGAACAGCGTCCCTCGATATGGAGTGTCATGTGCAGTATATACCCTCCGTCCTCACAAATCCCTCATCTTCTTTGGCCTCGTAATTGCTGCCTCTCCGGCGCCATGACCCCCATCTTCTCTTTCCTCCTTTCCCGCCTCCTCTTCGAAGTGTCCACTGGCACACAGGACGTATCAGCCATCAATAAATTCGGTGTTGGTATTGCAGCTATCGACGGTATCCTCCTCGGTACCAAGTACTTCATCATGGAGACCTGTGGTATGTGGTGGGTCACGTCTACGGCTTTGTAAAACGTCATGATGCAAGACAAGAAATGGTTCGATCCCCCGGAGAACGCAGCAAGTAGGATGGTGCAGGTGTTGGTGAAGGAGGGGGAGGACGCACGGAATCTGGTAGCGGTGGTTTGGGGTCAATGCTGTGTTGTGTTTTCGATGCTTACAGATCCCACCTCCTTGAGTTCCTTCTGAGAACCACATTCCACAAGCCGTCAAAGAGGAAGAGCCTGTCGTCACCGTCGGGACACCTTACAAGAAAGGCGAGGACCCCCTCCCTGAATTCTATTTCAACTCAATCCACTCCTGACCCGTCGTCGTCAAAGATCGACCCTACAACTCTGAAGCTGATAACATCAGGGATATCCAGAATGTCGTTTTTATAATCAACCACTACCATAAACGACTTGCAGCTCGGCGTGGGTTTGGTGCCGGTGTGTATGGCCGTCGGTTGCGCCTTGTTGCCAGGTGTGAGGTGCGTAATAAGAGGGCTAGGCAGGAGGTTGCGAAGGGGTACTATGAGGTGAGCATTCAGTCTTTCCTTTTTCACTGGATTGGCGCTCATTGGCGATAAAGACCTTTTCGAACATTCGTGGGATTCGTTGCATGGCCTTCAAAGGCACTGCTCCCACTTTGACTTGGCTACCGACAAAGCGCTCGCCACTTGCGTTCGTGGTGCCTTAGTAGAAGAGTGTACCCATGGCCTTGTGTTCTACATCGGCGCCGTCCTCATCGCCCGTGGGACCTACGCCTATCTCCAGATGGTTGAAACACTCAACCTTGTTGTATTTTCTGTGACTATTGGTTCGCAACTCATAGCCTTCAGTAAGTTTCTTTCTGTCGAGTGTTGTTATATGCTGATGTCAGCGGAGAAGATCGCGAGGTCTGGACAAGCAGCGAGCGACTTCAACCGGCTTCTCCAGCTTGAGCTGCTGCTTGACATTACGTCCACTGATTCAAGGGTGTCCTCCCCTCAAACTCACAGGTGGAATCAATTTCAACAACGTCCATTTCTTCTACCCCGGGCAACCAGAAGTTCCCGTTCTCAGGAACCTCAACCTCTCTACGACGACGGCTAGTGCATCGCAATTGTTGGCCCCTCTCGCTCCAGCAAGTCCACGCTCGCCGCCCTCCTCCAACGTCTGTACGAACCCACCAATGGCACCATCATCATCGGCTTCAACAGACTCTGCAATCTCGAGGTCAACCACTTCCGTGATCACGTCTCTGTGGTATCTCAACAGCCCCAACCTCCTCAATGCCACCATCGCAGAGAACATCCGGCATGGCAACCAAGCCATCTCGGACTACGACATCAGCCACGCTGCAAAGGCGCACGACTTTATGCTGCAGGGATATCATACCCTGGTTGGCGAATGGCCAAGCGCAGGGGCTCCAGATCGCTCGTGCTCTCGCTAGGCCCTCTCGGATCCTGATATTCGACGAATGTACGTCATCTTTGGATGGAGAGAACCAGGCCAAGGTTCTTGATACGATTCGAGAGGCCAAGCTGGGCGGCACTACGGTGATGGTCATGCATAAGCTTGAGGTGATGATGATGTGTGACCTTGTTGTTGATGGTGGGGAGGTGTGGGAGCAGGGAACGCATGATGAGCTCATGCAGCGCAAGGGCATCTTTGCGTCCCTTGCTAGTGGAGGGGAGTGGGTCGGGGAGTGGTACTTAATTGTTCGATCTCTGCTGGATTCATTTTCATCTTCATGGTTTATTATCTTCGTTTTCATCACCATTTTTATTCATTTTCGTTCACACATGCCGTTCATTGGCGATGAACCCGATTGCATTATTCCTTCCTTACAGCTTACCTTATGCATATTACTCCAACCTCACGACATCGTTTGTGGAGTATAACATGCGACGTACTTGCAGAATATCACGAATAGAATAATTTTTATGTACACGGTGGAACTTAAGGAAAGGACTATGTACTAACTGGCATTGCAGTGGGTAAAAGCTAGGAGCTACGCACTCGCCTTCAATTGTCCAACCTCTTGGCAAAAAGCCTTTGCTTTCCATGATACCGTAGAGTCACGTAAGCATCGAATTTGATGTCGTCCTCCCTGTTATTCCATAAGAGAGTAAAATTACATTAACTAAATATCACTTAGGGCCTGTTTGGATGGCCATGGTGCCGTGTCTGGAACCAAAAAGATGCCCGATTTGGGACTTAATTCTGAAAGTAGTAATTCCCATCAGACCCTTTCACAGCCTCTTTCCATTTCAGAATTTATGTCTACTATGCCCTATTTTTGTAGTGTTATTTTGCATGTTGGACAAAGGAAATCGGTTGAGGAACAGGCAAGATACACGTTGAGGTTGCACTTATGATTAATATTGGTAAGCATGTGACTCAAGAGGTCACACCCCAAACATGCCTAATTCGTTCACAATAAGCCGGATATACTATGCCCTACCACTACCTCGGCACCCCCTCTCAGTCGGCACATTTTTGAGTTTAAGCCCTTCCACAAAACCTCTTGCCACAAAATTTAAGACAGGGCCTCCTGGGTCTAATCCAACTTATTTCCGCTTTTCTCCGTCAAAAAAAATGATGAATTGACGAAGATCTGTTTTTTGAGAAGTCACAATCTGTCACGCTCATCCGCCAAAAAATGTGACATTTTGTGACCGCCGACTGAGAGGGGGTGCCGAGGTAGTGGTAGGGCATAGTATATCCGGCTTATTGTGAACGAATTAGGCATGTTTGGGGTGTGACCTCTTGAGTCACATGCTTACCAATATTAATCATAAGTGCAACCTCAACGTGTATCTTGCCTGTTCCTCAACCGATTTCCTTTGTCCAACATGCAAAATAACACTACAAAAATAGGGCCATTGCACAGGTAATCATAATAAGGAAGGGCACAAGGCAGGAGGTGTTAAAAAAGGTGCTGGATGGAAGAAAAGGTTTTCATAAACATATAAGAACAAACTTTGCATCTCTAAATGCTTCACC
>Ga0307507_10006735_pt1 | contig 17289 bp, 19 predicted proteins | sample 7_EM_MG_FD_207223 | JGI IMG/M metagenome (GOLD analysis project Ga0307507, IMG submission 207223) | Populus trichocarpa ectomycorrhiza microbial communities from riparian zone in the Pacific Northwest, United States - 7_EM | ecosystem: Host-associated > Plants > Roots > Unclassified | place...
CGTCCTGCTCGGCCGGGTCGACGCCGGCCACGCGGTTGCCGTAGAGCGCGTTGAGCGCGGTGGCGCCGAGCGAGTGGGCGAAGTCGGCGGCCACGTCGATGTTCGCGCGGAACTTCTCCGACTCCTTGCCGGGGAGCGACAGGGCGCCGCGGTCGGGGCCGGGTAGCTGTCCGGCATAGAAGTTCAGGCCGGTGAGCTGGACGCCCGCGTCCTCCAACGCCCGCTTGAGCGCGTCGAGTTGGGACTGCTCGGGGGTGGGGGAGTCGACCCAGGGCCACCACAGCTCGACCGCGGTGAAGCCGGCCGCGGCGGCGGCCGCGGGGCGCTCCAGGAGCGGGAGTTCCGTGAAGAGGATCGACAGGTTGACGTTGAAGCGCTGGTCTGCGAATCCCATCTGGGGCCGCGCTCCCTTCCGTGTCGAGATGCTGACTTGAGATTCCGCATCGCGGAATATTGTTTCTGCTTAACGGAAGACTGCCGTCGGGTGTCGGAGCTTGTCAAGAGGGCTCGGTGGAAAACGGCGCCGCGCGTTAGGTTGTGCCCGTGCGATTGCGAGTGGAGTTCACGACAGAGCCCTTCGACCTCGACGAGGCGCCCGCGCATGCGGTGGTCGCCAGGGAGGTCATCGAGGCGGCGGAGCTGGACTCCGTGGATGTGGGGCCGTTCGGCAACACGGCCGAGGGCGGCACCGACGCGGTGCTCGCCGCCGTCGACGCGCTGCTGCGCAGGACCCTGGAGGCCGGCGCCACCCGGGTCTCGCTCCAGCTCAACGTGATCGGCGAGGGTGACCGGTGACCGGCATCGGGGACGAGCCGTTCATCACGGCCGTGAAGCCGCTGGTCGACGCCATGGGCGGCGAGATGCTCCCGCCCGACGAGGCCGGCCCCGACGACGTCGTGCTCGCCTGGGGGGGCGCCGACGTGGTCGCCGTACGGCTGCCGCAGCTCGCGGACTCGCTGGATCACATCCTGGCCGCCATGGAACGCAAGAAGGGCAAGCCCCTCGCGGACCTCGACCGCAAGGCCAAGCAGGAGGTCGTACGGATACTGGAGGCGCGCGGCGCCTTCTCGGTACGGCACGGCGTGGAGACCGTCGCGAGCGCCCTCGGGGTCAGCCGGTTCACCGTGTACAACTACCTGAACCGCGAGAAGGACGCCTGAACCGCGAGAGGGGCGCCTGAGTCGCCGCGCCCGGTTGTTACCCGGAATTTTCAACAAAGTGTTGACGTGATGTTGTCGAGGGCGTTAGCTACTGGACAGCCCGTTCAGCACAAGGCCACGGAGGCTCCCGTGACGTCGACTTCCACGCCGCCGGGCCTCGCCCGGTTCAACGTCCTGGAGGAGCACGCGGCCTTCGCCGCTCTCCTTGAGGCGTGTGCCTCCACGGCGTGGGCCCGGCGACTGCTCGCCGCCCGCCCGTACGCCGGTCCCGAGGACCTCTACACCGCGAGCGATGCCGCGATGGCGGACCTGACCGCCGAGGACCTGGCCGAGGCGATGGCCGGCCACCCGCCGATCGGCCGCCCCAAGCCCGGCGACCCCACCTCCGCCCGCGAACAGCGCGGCATGGCGGGCGCCTCCGAGGACCTCAGGGCGGAGATGCTCGATCTCAACCTGGCGTACCAGGAGACGTTCGGCCATGTCTTCCTGATCTGCGCCACCGGCCGGACCGGCGAGCAGATGCGCGACGCGGTCAAGGAGCGGATCGGCAACTCGCCCGAGCAGGAACGGGAGATCGTCCGCACCGAGCTGGGCAAGATCAACCGCATCCGGCTCGCCCGCATCGTCGAAGAGGAAGTCCGAGCATGAGCACCAGCACCACCGCCTCGGTGTCCACGCACATCCTGGACACCTCGGTCGGCCGCCCCGCCGAGGGCGTCGCCGTCCAACTCGCCGCCCGCAGCGGCCCGTTGGGGGAGTGGCAGCCGCTCGGAGGTTCCGCCACCGACGCGGACGGGCGGTGCAAGGACCTCCCCGCGCTGCCGGAGGGCACCACACACGTACGGCTCGACTTCGCTGTAGAGCCGTATTTCGAAAAGAAGCAAGCCGATGCGCAGCAGGACGCCCCCGCGAATCGGGACAGCGGTGCGACGACCGGAGTGTTCTTCCCGGAAGTGGCGATCACCTTCGCCGTGAAGCCCGGCGAGCACTACCACGTACCGCTGCTGCTCAACCCGTTCGGCTACTCCGTTTACCGAGGGAGCTAGCAGACATGCCCACGATTCTTGGACAGAACCAGTACGGCAAGGCCGAGAACCGAGTCGTCAAGATCACGCGGGACGGCGCCACCCATCACATCAAGGACCTCAACGTGTCCGTGTCGCTGAGCGGCGACATGGACGAGGTCCACTACTCCGGCTCGAACGCCAACGTGCTGCCGACCGACACCACCAAGAACACGGTGTACGCGTTCGCCAAGGAGCACGGCATCGAGTCCGCCGAACAGTTCGGCATCCACCTCGCCCGGCACTTCGTGACCAGCCAGGAGCCGATCAAGACCGCGCGCATCCGCATCGAGGAGTACTCCTGGGAGCGGATCGAGACCTCCGACGCCAACTCGAAGTTCATCGGCGCCGACGAGGTCAAGCACTCCTTCGTCCGCAAGGGCCAGGAGACCCGGGTCACGCAGATCACCTACGACGGTGAGTCGTGGGAGGTCATATCCGGGCTGAAGGACCTGGTCGTGATGAACTCGACCAACTCCGAGTTCTGGGGTTACGTCAAGGACAAGTACACGACGCTCCCCGAGGCCTACGACCGCATCCTGGCCACCCAGGTCTCCGCCCGCTGGCGCTTCAACTGGTCCGACGACGAGCAGAAGATGCCGAGTTGGGAGAAGTCCTACGAGCAGGTGAAGAAGCACATGCTCCAGGCCTTCGCCGAGACGTACTCGCTGTCCCTCCAGCAGACCCTGTACCAAATGGGTTCGCGGATCATCAACAGCCGCAGCGAGATAGACGAGGTCCGCTTCTCCCTCCCCAACAAGCACCATTTCCTTGTGGACCTGGAGCCGTTCGGGCTGAAGAACGGGACCGAAGACGGTGCTGTGTACTTCGCCGCCGACCGGCCCTACGGCCTGATCGAGGCGACGATCCTGCGGGACGGCTGCGAGCCGAAGATCCCGGTGGATCTCACCAACCTCTGAACCTGACTCTGAGCAACTCCCGCTCCACCGGCTCCTTTTGCGGCACCCGTGGCCCGCCCGTCCCGTGCGGGCCGCGGTACTCAAATCCCAGGGTCCTGCCGTGCCCATTCCACACAGCGAAAGCGAATAGGACGAACCATGGCAGCAGTTCAGCGCATCGTCATCGAGAACTGTTCGATCGCGACCGTCGACGCCCACGACACGGAGTACGCCACCGGTCACCTCGTCGTCGCCGACAACCGCATCGAGTCCCTGGGCGCGGGCACGGCACCCGAGGGCCTGGAGAACGTCGTACGCCGTATCGACGCCTCGGGCCACCTGGTGACCCCCGGTCTGGTCAACACCCATCACCACTTCTACCAGTGGATCACCCGGGGTCTGGCCACCGACCACAACCTCTTCAACTGGCTCGTCGCGCTGTACCCGACCTGGGCGCGCATCGACGAGCCCATGGTCCGTGCCGCCGCGCAGGGTTCCCTCGCGATGCTGGCCCGCGGGGGTGTGACCACCGCGCTGGACCACCACTACGTCTTCCCCAAGGGCTCCGGCGACCTCTCCGGCGCCATCATCGGCGCCGCCCGCGAGATGGGCGTCCGCTTCACGCTGGCCCGCGGCTCCATGGACCGCAGCGAGAAGGACGGCGGACTGCCCCCGGACTTCGCCGTCGAGACCCTCGAAGGCGCCCTCGCCGCGACCGAGGCGACGGTACGGGAGCACCACGACGCCTCCTTCGACGCGATGACGCAAGTTGCCGTCGCGCCCTGCTCGCCCTTCTCCGTCTCCACCGAACTCATGCGTGAGGGCGCGGAGTTGGGCCGCCGGCTCGGGGTACGGCTGCACACGCACGGCTCGGAGACGGTCGAGGAGGAGCAGTTCTGCAAGGAACTCTTCGGCATGGGCCCGACCGACTACTTCGAGTCCACCGGCTGGCTCGGCGAGGACGTGTGGATGGCGCACTGCGTCCACATGAACGACTCCGACATCGCCGCCTTCGCCCGGACGAAGACCGGTGTCGCCCACTGCCCCTCGTCCAACGCCCGGCTCGCGGCCGGTATCGCCCGCGTCCCCGACATGCTCGCCGCCGGCGTCCCGGTCGGCCTCGGCGTCGACGGCACCGCCTCGAACGAGTCCGGCGAACTCCACACCGAGCTGCGCAACGCGCTCCTCATCAACCGCCTCGGCGCCCACCGCGAAGCAGCCCTGAACGCCCGCCAGGCCCTGCGCCTCGGAACGTACGGCGGCGCCCAAGTCCTGGGCCGCGCAAGCGAGATCGGCTCCCTGGAGCCGGGCAAGCTCGCCGACCTCGTGCTGTGGAACCTGGACACCCTCGCCCACGCCTCGATCGCCGACCCCGTGACCGCGCTGGTCTTCGGCGCGGCAGCCCCGGTCACGGCCTCGTTCGTGAACGGTCGTCAGATCGTCGAGGACAACCGGCTGTTGCACGTCGACGAGGACACGATCGCCCGCTCCACGCGGGAGGAAGCCCGGCGACTGGCGCGGATCGCCGCGCAGGGCTGACCACGCTCAGCATGAATCGCCGTACGGCGTCGCTGAGTTGAAGATCTCCGGTCGAGGGGGACGGCCCTCGATCGGTGGCCGTGGCCGGGGCGTGCATGGATGTGTGCGCCCCGGAACGGCCTTATACGCCCCTTTTGTTGGGCTCCGTCCCTCGGTCCCGCACGACCGCGCACCACCTCCATGAAACCCACGTCAGAGCCGACGTGTTAGCTGACCCGGAGGAACCGCCGTGACCGCCCACCCCGTCGACGAAAAACTCCCCGCACTCAAAATGGCCACCACGGGACTGCAACACGTGGCCGCCATGTACGCGGGCGTCGTCGCCCCGCCGCTCATCGTCGGGGCGGCCGTCGGCCTCTCCGGCACCGAACTCACCTTCCTCACCGGCGCCTGCCTCTTCACCGCGGGCCTCGCCACCTTCCTGCAGACCCTCGGGATCTGGAAGATCGGCGCCCGGCTGCCCTTCGTCAACGGCGTCACCTTCGCCGGAGTCGCCCCCATGACCGCGATCGCGGCTTCCACCAAGGACAAGTCCGACGCGCTGCCCGTCATCTTCGGCGCGGTGATCGTCGCCGGACTCCTCGGCTTCCTCGCCGCCCCCTTCTTCAGCAAGGCGGTGCGCTTCTTCCCACCGGTCGTCACCGGCACCGTGATCACGCTGATAGGCGTGTCCCTGCTGCCCGTTGCCTTCGGCTGGGCGCAGGGACCGAACCCCTCGGCACACGACTACGGTTCGCGGACGTACCTGGGCCTCGCCGCCGCCACGCTCGTCGTCGTCCTGGTCCTCCGCCGTTTCACGCACGGCTTCGTGAAGCAAATAGCCGTGCTCCTAGGCCTGTTGATCGGCACGCTCCTCGCGATTCCCTTCGGCGTAACGGACTTCAGCCCCGTCGCGGACGCGGACGTGATCGGCTTCCCGACCCCCTTCCACTTCGGCGCACCCCAGTTCCAACTCGCTGCGATCATCTCGATGTGCGTGGTGATGGTGGTCTCGATGACCGAATCCACCGCGGACATGCTGGCGTTGGGCGAGATCGTCGAACGCCCGGCGGACGAGGCGACCATCACCGCCGGCCTGCGCGCCGATACCCTGGGCTCGGCCATCAGCCCCCTCTTCAACGGCTTCATGTGCAGCGCCTTCGCCCAGAACATCGGTCTCGTCGCCATGACCCGCATCCGCAGCCGGTACGTCGTCGCCACCGGCGGCGGCTTCCTGGTGCTGATGGGCCTGTGCCCGATGGCCGCGTCGCTCATCGCCGTCGTACCGCGCCCGGTACTGGGCGGGGCGGGCGTGGTCCTGTTCGGCTCGGTCGCCGCGAGCGGCATCCAGACCCTCGTCAGGGCGGGCCTGGAGCACGGCGACAACATCCTGATCGTGGCGGTCTCGCTGGCCGTCGGCATCATCCCGATCACGGCGCCGGACTTCTACCACGCCTTCCCGCAGACCGTGCGGATCGTCCTCGACTCGGGCATCTCCACGGGCTGCGTGGCCGCGGTGGCGCTGAACCTGGTCTTCAACCACCTCGGCCGGGCCCGCGCACAGGTCAGGGGCACGACCGAGGCCGTACCCCTCGCCGGTCAGCCGATCTCGTAACTGTCCCCGTACACCTTCCACTTGAGCGGTGTGTCCAGGTCGAGGTTGCCCTTCTTCAGGAACACCCGCTGGGCCGTCTCGACCCGGGTCACGTCGCTGTGTGCCGCCTCCTGCTTCATCGCCCACACGCGGGCGTCGAGGAAGGCGTCGAGATACGTCGTCTCGTTCCCGCCGTCCGCCGGTGTGTCGGCGTGTCTGCGGGCCCGGGCGCGGATGCCGCCGAAGCAGACGGCGTCCGTGCCCGGGCCGTGCATGACCATCGCGTCGTAGTAGACGAACTGGCCGAGCGTGCCCACCCCGTCCTTCTTGGCACGCGCCACGGCCGGGTCGAAGTAGCCGCGGTCCCGCTCGTCGCGCTGCGCCTTGCGGAACGCGGCGGACGTCCTCGCGGCCTTCCGCCACGCTGCCGGGAAGCCCGGGGCCAGCCCCTTGTGGGAGTCGGTGCCGTCCACGGCGCGCAGCGCGGGCAGATAGCCGGCTAGGACGTTGTTCGGAGCCCGCTTCGTGTACAGCTCGACGAGCGCCAGCATGTCGCTGGTACCGGAGCAGAAACCGATGATCCCGCCGGTGTAGCCGCGGCCGTCGCCGATGTCCTCGATGTACGCGTACTGCGCCTCCCAGTCCAGGGAGGAGTTCTCCGCGCTCGACACCAGCCGCATCGCGATGTCCTTCTTCGCCGGGGCGTCGAGCCCCGCCCCACCCGACGTGGAGGCGTCCGCGGACGGCCACTGGCTCGCGATCGCCGCCGTACCGAAGGCTGCGAGCAGGGTGCGGCGGGCGGCTTTTCTTCGGAAGAACGGCACGTCATCTCCAAGGCGGGCGCGGTATTCGTCAACTGTGAAATGCAGCTGAGACTCGCGCGTCAACTTGGGAGAGCCGTGGGGTGGCGTTAGCAGGGCACTGTGAATTCGGCGTTCAGCCGCGCCGGACCGACTGGCAGGGCATGGCCTCCGGGAGCCGTCCCGTGAAGTACGACCGGGGTGGCACACCCATCAGGGCGCGGAAGTCGGATGTCATGTGGGACTGGTCGTAGTAGCCGGTGGCGGTGGCGAGTTGGGCCCAGGAGAGCTCGGTGGCGTGGGCCAGCACGGCGCGGACGCGGTTGATACGGGCGTAGTGCTTGGGGGAGAGGCCGACCCCCTCGGCGAACAGGTTGCGCAACTGCCGTTCGCTGACGGCGAGTTCGCGGGCCACGTCGGGCACCGGGCCGGGAAGGTGTCCGGTGCGGATCGACATCGCGTCGACGCCGGCCCGTACGAGTTCCGTGCGCGAGGAGTCCGCCACGGCGGTGAGCCGCCCGGGGAGCACCTCCGCGAGCCGCTCCACCGTCCGCTCGGGGTCAGGATCCAACCAGCGGAGTTCGTCGGCGAGTTGGCGGGCCTTCCGGTCGGGCAGGTCACCCAGGGACACCGCCCGGCCGACCAGGTCGACCGCCGGAACACCCAGCAGCGGCAACGTCGTGCCCGGCGCCAGCCGCACCTCCACACAGGACACGAGAGGCTTGCCCGCGTGATACGTGGCCCGGACGCGCGGCCCGACGACAAGGACGCTGCGACGACCGCTCCCTTCAACCCGCACGACCACCTTCGTGTCCGCGTCCGGAAGATGCACGAACGGCTCCTTCGGCACGGCATCGAGCCGCAGGGCGCCGACGCGCGCGATCCAGGGGCGCAGTTCGTCGGGCAGGGGCACGGCCCGCTCGGACAAGGCGTTCGTCACCCCTCCACGGTAAGCGCGCCACCGGTCCGCAGACGGTCCCCGAACGTGCCGGAATCTCCTAGAACCAAGGCCGCTTCCCCGCCCACTGTGGTGGCCATGATCCTCGTCACGGGTGCCACGGGCACCATCGGCAGTGAAGTCGTACGACAACTCGCGGCGCGCGGTGAGAAGGTGCGCGCTCTGACCCGGGCCCCTGAAAAGGCCCTGTTCCCGGAGGGAGTTGAGGCGGCGCGGGGCCATCATGCCGACCGGGCCTCGGTGGAGGCGGCGATGACCGGCGCCGAAATCGCTTTCCTCGTGGGGGTGTTCGGACCGGACGACGGCGGGCACGATCGTGGCCTCGTCGAGGCGGCACGGGCGGCGGGCGTGCGCCGGATCGTCAAGCTCTCCGGTATCGGTGCCGGCAACCCGGCCGTCGGACCGGTCGGCACCTGGCACGTACCCGGTGAACAGGCCGTGCGGGACAGCGAGTTGGAGTGGACGATCCTGCGCCCCTCGGCCTTCGCCACCAACACGCTCGGCTGGGCGGCATCCCTGCGGGCGGGCAGCCCGGTACCGAACACGAGCGGCGACGGCGGCCAGGGAGTGGTCGATCCGCGTGACGTGTCCGAGGTGGCGGTGGCCGCCCTGCTCGACGCGGGCCACTCGGGCCGGACGTACACGCTGACGGGCCCCGAGGTGCTCAGCGTCCCGGACCAGGCAGCCGTGCTCGCCGAGACCCTCGGGCGCCCGGTCGAGGTGCGCGGCCTGTCCTCGGCCGAGGCCCGCGCGTATCTGCTCGGGCTGGGCTACAGCCACACGTTCGTCGCCGCCTCCGAGATCAGCAGGGAGTTCGTCCGGGAGGGCGGCAACGAGGTCGTCACCGATGACGTACGGGAGGTCCTGGGCCGTCCGGCGCGGACTTTCCGGGAGTGGGCCCAGGACCACCGGGCGGCATTCGGGGAGGGGTGACCCCGGCGGGGGCGGGGACCGGGGCGTCAGTCCCGGTGGCCCTGCTTCAGATCCCGAACAGGCCCGGATCGGTGGTCAACCGCTCGAAGAACTCCCGGGGTTGCGCGACCAGCCTGCGCTTTTCGAGGTCAAGCAGTCCGCCGACCGACACGGCCTCTGCGGACACCGTGCCGTCCGCCTTGGCTATCGTCTGCAGGACCCGGAACGTCTTGCCCTCGCCCCACTCGAAGGCGCAGCTCACCTCGACGTCCTCACCCGCGCGCAGCTCGCGAAGATAGCGGATGGTCGTCTCCAGGACGACCGGCGCGACCTCCTGGGCGAGCAACTCGGCCTGGCCCACTCCCGCGGCCTGCAACAGAGCCCAGCGGGCATGCTCCGCGTACTGGAGATACACGCTCTGATTGAGGTGTCCCAGGCTGTCGGTCTCGTATCCGCGGACGGTCACCGGGACGGAAAACGGCTCGCTCACTGCGTTCCCTTCTCGCACTGATGGACGATCTGCCGCACCGATCTTGGCATGCCCGTCAGGTCCGGTCGGGTCCGTTCACGTCCGTCGCGGCGAGGCAAGCAGATAACTCGCCCCCGTACGCGGCTCCTTGTGCTCGCTCACCTGCCAGCCCGCCCGCTCCAGCGTCCCCGCGCAGGCGCGCAACGCCTCCCCGTCCGGATCGCGCACGGCGACGGCCTCCGGCTGCGGGGTCGCCCGCACCCGGTAGCCCTCCGTGTCCCGTCCCACGGGCCGGTGCCCGGCGGCCTCCAGAGCGAGCGCGGCGGCCTGCACCAGATGCGTACGCTCCCAGCCGCACGGCCGCTCCACGGAACCGTCCGGGTTCGTCATCCGGCGCAGCTCCAGCAACCCCTGCCAGGCGCTGTGCACTTCGCGCGTGCGGGCCGGACCGTCGCCCGTCGTGTCCTCACCGCCGATACGCGCGGCGAACACACCGGCGGTCGCAGGGGTTGCCACGACCGGCTCGGGAACCTCCGGCGCGGACTCCCGTATTCGATGCCCCGCAGGCGTCAGGAAGTGGTCGTGCGGTGGCCGCGGGTGCCGGAACGCGAGCTCCCGTTTCACCAGCGCGGCGAGCTGCGCCTCCGTACCCCGCAGCCGCCCGGTGACGGGATCGGCGGCGTCGATGACACGCCGTTGAGCGGCGGTCGGCGGTCGTGTCACGGCGTGCTCCTCTCCGTCCGTCGGTCCACCGAGATGTCGTATGTGCCCTCCATTCGAAGGCTACGACGGGGGTCTGACATTCCATGCGGCGATGACCGGCCGACCGTGCTCCGTGCTCAGCCGGCACAGCGTCCCGGTCGCGAGCTGGAAGAGCGCGCCCTTCGACGGCGCCAGACCCAGCCACCGCGCGGTGAGCACCCGCAGGAAGTGGCCGTGCGCCACCAGGACGACAACGCCCTCGGTGTTGGCGAGCGCCGCGTCCACCTCGGACAGCACGCGGTCGGCGCGCTGCCCCACCTGCTCAGGGCTCTCCCCGGGATGGTCCGGCGGCCCGGGCGCGACCCCGTCGGTGAACAGGAACCAGTCCGGCCGGGTGCGCTGGATCTCGACGGTCGTGATCCCCTCGTACCCGCCGTAGTCCCACTCCCGCAGATCCACATCGATCCGTACGTCCGTCAGCCCGATCAGCTCCGCGGTCTCCCGCGCGCGCTGCAAGGGGCTGACGAACGCGGCGCCGACCCGGTGCGAACGGATCAGCGGCACCAGCCCGCGCGCCTCCTCCCGCCCCTTCGCGGTCAGCGGGACATCGGTCCAGCCGGTGTGCCGCCCCGACCGGGACCATTCGGTCTCTCCGTGCCGTACGAGGAAAAGATCACCCATACCTCACAGGCTATGGGCCCACTGCTCCAACGTCGCGAAATCGCCCTCCCGTAGACCCCTGCGCGGGTCCACCTTGAGGAGGAGCGCCGGCCCGTCGTGGTGTGCCTCGACATGCCGTACGTCCAGGTCGGTGACCAGGTCGTCGACCCAGACGAAGGGGCGGCCGGCCGCCCAGGCGACGATCTGGCGGGTCTTCCAGTAGAGGCCGTCCGGGGCCTTGGCGAACAGCTGGGTGAACTCGATCACCGGCAGGTCGCCGGGGAGCCCGACCGCCGGTGCGATCAGCTCGTTGGCCTGGTGCATCCAGGTGGTGGCCCAGGCCGGCTCGTACGGCAGCGCCAGTATTCGCTCGCCGTGCCCCGGGTGCAGGCGCACCCGCAGCCCGCGCCGCAGTCGCCGGGAGCCGGGCTGCTGCCGGGCGGACCAGTTCGTCGGCCACAGCCGGTGGGTGACATAGCCGCGGTGGCGCAGAAACCGGGCGCCGTACGGGTTGAGGGGGCCGTCGACGTCGAGGAGCAGCAGGGGGCGGTCGGTCATGCGGAGGAGCTACCCAGGGCGATGCGCGGATATCTGTTACTGCCGATACCCGCCCAGGAACCGCCCGATCCGCCCGATCGCCGCCTCCAGGTCGTCGGCGTACGGCAGCGTGAGGATGCGGAAGTGGTCGGGGGTCGGCCAGTTGAAGCCCGTGCCCTGGACCACCTGGATCTTCTCCCGGAGCAGGAGGTCCAGGACGAACTTCTCGTCGTCGTGGATCTTGTGGACCTTGGGGTCGAGCCGGGGGAACGCGTACAGCGCGCCCTTCGGCTTCACGCATGAGACCCCCGGGATCTCGTTGAGCTTTTCCCACACCACGTTGCGCTGTTCGTGCAGCCGCCCGCCCGGAACGGTCAGGTCGCGGATGGACTGACGGCCGCCGAGCGCGGCCTGGATGGCGTACTGCGCGGGCGCGTTGGGGCACAGCCGCATGGAGGCCAGCATCGTCAGGCCCTCCAGATAGTTCTTGGCGTGCTGCTTCGGGCCCGTCACCACCAGCCAGCCCGAGCGGAAGCCGGCCACGCGGTACGTCTTCGACAGGCCGCAGAAGGTGAGGACGACCAGGTCGGGGGCGAGCGCGGCGGCCGAGTGGTGCACGGCGTCGTCGTAGAGGATCTGGTCGTAGATCTCGTCGGCGAAGACCATCAGGCCGTGGCGGCGGGCGAGGTCGAGGATGCCCTCGATGATCTCCTTGGGGTAGACGGCGCCGGTGGGGTTGTTCGGGTTGATGATGACGACTGCCTTGGTGCGGTCGGTGATCTTCGCCGCCATGTCGTCCAGGTCCGGGTACCAGTCGGCCTGTTCGTCGCAGAGGTAGTGGACCGCCTTGCCGCCGGAGAGGGTCGTCACCGCTGTCCAGAGCGGGAAGTCCGGGGCGGGGATGAGGATTTCGTCGCCGTCCTCCAGCAGTGCCTGTACGGCCATGGAGACCAGCTCGGAGACGCCGTTGCCCAGGAACACGTCGTCCACGTCGACTTCGAGGCCCAGGGTCTGGTAGCGCTGGGCGACCGCGCGGCGGGCTGAGAGGATGCCGCGCGAGTCCGTGTAGCCGTGTGCCTGGGGGAGCATCCGGATCATGTCCTGGATGATCTCCTCGGGCGCCTCGAAGCCGAAGAGCGCGGGGTTGCCGGTGTTCAGGCGCAGGACGCTGTGGCCCGCCTCCTCCAGTGCGTTGGCGTGCTCGATCACCGGACCGCGGATCTCGTAACAGACCTCGCTGAGCTTGCTCGACTGCCGGAACTCCATTGCGCCCTCGCCCCATCGGGTTCGTGTGTTGCTTGGTTTTACCAAGTGTGAGCTTGGAAAGTCCAACAACATGTCTAGACTGCGTCGCATGTCACCTCGCCGAAGCTACGACCAGTACTGTTCCGCGGCCCGGGCCCTCGACCTCGTCGGCGACCGCTGGACCCTGCTGATCGTCCGCGAACTCCTCGCCGGCCCGCGCCGCTACACGGACCTGCACGCGGATCTCCCGGGTGTCAGCACGGACGTACTCGCCTCACGGCTGAAGGACATGGAGCGGGACGGGTTGACGACCCGTAGGCGGCTGCTGCCTCCGGGTGCCGCCTACGTGTACGAACTCACCGGCCGGGGGCGGGAGTTGCTGCCCGTGCTGCAAGCCCTCGGTGCGTGGGGCGCGCCCGAGCTGGGGGAACGGCGGCCGACGGACGCGGTACGTGCGCACTGGTTCGCGCTGCCGCTGCTGCGCGCGCTGGAGGGCGAGGGGCTGGTCGAAGTCCGGCTGGAGGAGGGGGAGTTCCACCTGTGGGTGGGGACGGAGGGGGACGGGCCGGTCTACGGCGAAGGGCCTGCGCCCCGGGAGCCGGATGCTCGGCTGGTGCTCGGTGTCGACACCTGCACGGCCGTCGCCCAGGGGGAGTTGAGCCTTCCCGACGCGGTGCGTGCCGGACGTGTCGAGGTGAGCGGCGAGGGCACGCTCGCGAAGGTGCTGCGGGAGGCGTGAGACGCGGCCTGAAACGGCAGAAGGCCCGCCAGGGGCGGGCCTTCTGATGAACCGTCACATTGCGGGCGGAACCCGCCTTGGCCGTCCCGTCCCCCGCGTCAGCGCGTAGCCGCCGATCCCCGCGAGCGCGGCAAGCACGCCACCCACACCCGTCCACACCCAGCGGTCGGACCACCAGCCGGACGACCAGCCGCCGTCCGGCTCGATGCTGGACAGCGCGGCCGAGGTCGAGGACGAGGAACTGTCGTCATCGGACGCCGACTTGACCGCGATGCCCGGTGTCAGCGGCTGCGCCAGCGAACCGTCCACCGCCGCCGAACCGCCGATGTCCTTGGAGTCCACCCGCAGCTCGGTGCTCACCGGGAGACCCAGGTCCGAGGACGGGAGATCCACGACCGTCAGCCGGACGTAGTACGTGCCCGGCAGCGGGTCGTTGGCCCAGGTCTCCGACCAGGCACGGACGGTACGCAGCGTGCACGCCAGGTCCAGGGAGGTCGCGTCCTGCGCGGCGGTGCGCGTCGCGGCCCCGTACTGGCAGGCCTGGCGGCGCCGCAGCCCGTCGTAGACGTCGAGCTGCCAGGTCTCGCCCGCGTGCGTTTCCGGCAGCTTCACCGTCGCCTTGACGGTGGGGCGTTGGCCGGCGTCCGCGGCGAACGACCAGTACAGGTAGTCACCCGTGGAGCCGCTCGCGGTGGCCTGCTGGCCCTGGTCGAGTTCCGTCGCCGTACGGAAGGAGGTGCCGGCCTGGGTCGGCGCCGAGCTGTCGTCGGAGGGGCTCGCCGAGGGCGAGGAGTCCGCCGCCGCGGGCGTCGCCGCCAGTCCCGCCAGCAGCAGGGCCGTGCTCAACACACGTGTGATCCGCATCAGTTGGTCCTCCAGACCGCGAGACGCCAGCGTGACAGCCAGCCCCACAGCAGACCCGCGACGAAGCCGGTCAGCACGAGTGCGCCGAGGAGCCACCAGCCGCGGCCGAGGCCGAAGGAGGCCACGTCGCTCGCCTTGCTGGGTCCGTCCACGACGTCGACGGTGAGTTCGAGGGGCAGACCGGGGGTGGTCTTCACCCCGGAGACGGCCGAGAAGGAGTTGGTGACCTGGAGACACACGGTCTCGGCGGGAGTGTTGTCGTCGTCGCTCTCCGCCTTCGGGTAGCGGAGGCCGGTGGAGATGACGTCCGTACGGCCGTTGCCCGTGCCCTCGCCGCGCACGATCTCGCGGCCGTGCACGGTGACCGCGCGCAGCAACACCCCGTAGTCCGGGTTGACTTCACGGTCGGCGCCCACGCTCACCGAAGCGCGCAGCTCCTGGCCGGGGTTGACGTCCACGCGGTAGAAGCGCTGCTTGCCGAACTCCTCGCGGTCCGTGTACAGACCGGACTTGAGGGTCGGGGCGCTGGTGCACTGCGCGGTGCCCTCGGTGGCGACCGGGGTCACCACCGGGTCGGCGGCGCGGTCCACCAACTGGCCGACACGGTCGGAGAGTTCCTCCTTGTGCTGCACGGAGGTGTACGTGCCGCCGGTCGCGTCCGCGATGCAGCTGAGCTGGTCGCGGGTCTTCGCGTCCGGTACCAGGCCCAGCGTGTCGATGGTCAGGCCGATGCCCTTGGCCGCGATCTCGCGGGCCACCTCGCAGGGGTCCAGCGGCTGGCAGGTGTCCTCGCCGTCGCTGATCAGGACGATACGGCGGGTGCCGTCACCGCCGTTCAGGTCGTCCGCCGCCTTCAGCAGCGCGGGGCCGATCGGCGTCCAGCCGGTGGGCGTGAGCGTCGCGACCGCGGTCTTGGCCTCGGTGCGGTTCAGGGTGCCCACCGGGTACAGCTGCGCGGTGTCCTTGCAGCCCGTCTTCCGGTCGTTGCCGTGGTAGTTGGCGCCCAACGTGCGGATGCCGAGCTGCACTTCCTCGGGTGTCGCGTCGAGCACCTCGTTGAACGCCTGCTTCGCCGCTGCCATCCGCGAGCCGCCGTCCATGTCCTTGGCGCTCATGGAACCGCTGACGTCCAGCACGAGTTCGACCTTGGGGGAGGCCGTGGAGTCCGTCTCGTCGGCGACCGCTCCGGCGGGGAAGGCGACCCCGGCCGTGAGGGTGGCGAGCAGGGCACAGATCCCCGCCGCCAGCCGTTGTCTTGTGATCATCGCCGGATCCTATTGATCAGATGGACCGGGCTCCAAAACGAGCGGGTTCGGCAGCCCGGTCCACTGGTCCCCGGGGAGCTCCGGCGACAGCCGCATCAGCGTCAACGCCTTGCTCGGCAGCGGCTCTTGGAGCAGCGCCAGGAGATCCGGCGTCCGCGGCAGATCCGGTACGACCGCCGCAAGTGCCGCCCTGAGTGCCGTACCGGAACCCGCCGTACCCGCGAGTGCTCCCGCGACGAGAGACCCGAACAGCTTGCGGCGCAGGGTGACTTCGTCGTCGGTGACGATGCGTCCGCTCAGGTCGGGCACCGGAATCCCGTGCGCGGCAAGGCGCTTGGGGCTGACGCGAATGTCGGCGAGATCGCGGTAGACGAGGCGCACGGGGGCACCCGTCCGGTCCAGCACCACCAGCAGGTTCTGACCGTGTGCCTCCAGGGCCACACCGGACTCCAGCAGCCGCAGACAGACGACGAGGGCGAGACGCGTGAACTCGGCCAGCCAGGCGGGCGATCGGGGCAGGTCGGTGACGGCGAGGGCGGCCACCGGCAGGACCCGCTCGCCCGCTTCCGTGGCCGCGTACGTCTGCGGGGACTCGCGCAACACGGCGGCGAGGTCGGGCGAGTCGGCCGTCACGGCGCCCAAGGTGCGGGTGACGTGCAACAGGCCGTCCGAGCGCGCCGCCAGTGTCTCCCCGAACGCGGACAACGTCGCCGAGAGGCCGATCGAGTAGACGGAGATGTCCCGCACCGAGGAGGTCAGCCGGGCGCTCAGCGCGGTCTTGATGTGCGGCCCGTCCGGCAGGGCGAGGGTCCGCAGGGACATCAGCGGACGCGCGTCCACCGGATTGTCCCCGGCCCGCTTGAGCACATGCGCCGCCTGCCACGGGTGCACCGGGATCAACAGCCGCCCCCCGTCCCGCATTTCGCCCGGCCACACGCCCGTCACCAGACACTCGTCCACCCTCACCGGCAGCGACCCGAGGGCCACCACGGGCCGGTGCTCGGGACCGTACGCGAGCTGCTCGGCCACCGAGAACCCGGGCCGGGAACGGCAGTTGGGGTGGAAGGGATGTCCGTCGACGATCCGCTGTTCCCACTCCCAGTCGTTCGCCGGCCATCCCTCAGAGTGGGCGGGCTGGTTGGCCCAGGACAGCGCCAACGAGGCGACGCTGTGCCCGAGTTCGGCCGCGAAGGCGGTTCCGTGCGGCACGGCCAGATCGGTCATCAGGCGCGCCGGATCGTCGTAGGGCACGCTGTCGAGGTGGACGACGGTGACGTACGCACCCGTCGCGTACGGATCGGCGCGCGGCCCGTGCAGCGACCGGCCGTCGGCAAGGCGCAGGACAAGGCCGGGCGTCCGGCCGACGATCCACGGCAGCGGTTCATGGGCGAGCGCCCGCCACAGCCGCGTCAGCACCGCGGCCCGGGCACCGGGCAGTTCGGCCGCGTACCGTTGCAGGAGGTCAGGCCGTACGGCGGCGAGTTCTTCGGCGACCTCGGCCTCGGGATACGGGGGACGGTCCACGGTCGACTCCTCGGGTGCGGACGGGGCGTCATGGTCGGTGACGACGAGAGACATACTGATCGCGATCGAAGGACACGGACTTAGGGAACGAATGGATCGCGTCGACTTCACACCCCCGGGCGACGACATGGCGGAGCGCGCCGACGCGTACGCGACCGCGCCCCTGCTCAACTGCCTGCTGCGGGAGGTGGCCCAGCCACTGCCGGAGCGGGGAGAGCGGCACTTGTACCGGCTGCCGGGGAGCGGCCGGCAGCTGCGGGTGCGCGGCGAGCGGCGGCCCGCCGAGCCCGAGGTGTACGCGGGCGGCGACTGGCACCCCGTCGGCCACGACGAACTCGTGAAAATCGTCGCCGAAGAACTGCGTCGGCACACCGGGGTG
>Ga0307507_10006736_pt1 | contig 17285 bp, 3 predicted proteins | sample 7_EM_MG_FD_207223 | JGI IMG/M metagenome (GOLD analysis project Ga0307507, IMG submission 207223) | Populus trichocarpa ectomycorrhiza microbial communities from riparian zone in the Pacific Northwest, United States - 7_EM | ecosystem: Host-associated > Plants > Roots > Unclassified | place...
GTTAAGGCCGGGCCAAAACCTCTCCCGCCTAAGTAACTCCTGTTTGCTCCTTAAGCATATCTCACCGGCGTACCGCCCTAGAGGCGAACGGTCCCGTCTGTTGATATACCGACACGCGCATCCGTTCTCTCAAGCCACATAGCAGTCTCTCCGGCCAGGACGTGATCCTGCCTGCCTACTAGGTGCACCAAGGGTCAGAGCCCAGCTAAGGGGTGAGGACCTTAGAGCCAGCAGTGGCTGCTACGTACTACGCCCCGCAGGAGACTAGTAGTAGTATAGGGGCGCAACACCCTATACTGCTGCTAGTTCCCGTTTCGCGTTGCCTGTAGGAGTCTCCTCATAACAGGCCGGCCGTGTCTTGCAGGAGGGGGCCGTAGAGACGCCAGGTCCCGTGCCAGGCAACCTGCTCCCCCCTCTCCTACTAACCAAGCTTGTGTCTAAGCTGGCCTGTGTCTCTAACTGTCGAGTCCTCGTCCGACTGGCCTGTGTTTCCCCTGCAGCCTCCCCCATATGTATGCATTAGGTTGCGTGCACCACGCCTATTAAGACCCTCCTGTGAGTCGCCTTATACATATGCATCAGGTTGCGTGCACCACGCCTATTAAGACCCTCCTATAAGTCACCTTTTGACGCCATAGGGCCGTCGAAGCTGGCCTGTGTTTCCGCTGCCTAGAGCTTTGCCCGTGTTTCCACCTCGTTGAGCCGTCTGGTCGCCGTCGCGTCGCCGTCGCGTCGCTGTCGACCAGGTCGCGCGCACCACGCCTATTAAGACCCTCTTCTGAGTCACCTGGGTGTACCGGATACCAGATAGGCCCTTGGAGGGGCCTTAACGAGTTCTCTAGGCAGGGCCTTAACAAGTTCCTCGCGGTGGCCTTGGGGCCTTAACAAGTTTCGTACGAAGTATCTGCGACGCGTTAACCTTAACAAGTTCTTATAAAAAGAGGTTCCCTACGCCCTCGCCGTATCCTCTCGGTCTCAGAGCTAGTGCAAGCCCAAGGGTGTCCTGTCGTACGCCTAGGACGCGTCCGCATCCGCTGGCTTGATAAGGCCAGTTTCGGCCCTAGCTACGAGCTAGGTAGTCGTACGTCGGGTGGTTTTCGTATCCCAGTTTCCCTTGATTGATTGCCCCCCTAGATGGTAGGACAGGAGCCTCAGCGGGGGCAGTAGGGCTCCTGGTGTTGTTGAGGGCGATGCATCGTACCATATAGTATAATTATATATAAAGCTTAATTATATTTAAAAAAACTTTAAACTGTTTTATTATATTACTTTATTATAAATATCAAAGAATAAAGTAAATAAAGTATATTTTTTAAAGGTATTTATATAATATAATAATAATACCTTTATAAAAATACTTAATACTACTTTAATACAGTATATAGTATATATATATATTGGATTTTATACTTTAAAAATCTATATTATAGAATATATTAAACTATTATATAAATAACTTAAAACTCTTCTTATTTAAAACTTTTTTTAACTATTTAGATATATTATAACTATTACTTTATATATTATAGATAGTAGCATATATAAAGACTATTATACTAAAGATTTAGCTTACTAAATAGTTAATATATCTAAATATCTTATATTAAAAGGGTTTTAAATTTTATAATTTAAATACTAATAACTTTATTTACAGTTAATAAATTCTTATAAATTTTTTTAAATAGGCTCTTAGTATATATACTAATAATATACTAAATTTTTGGCTAAATCTATTGAGGCGTTGTTGTGCGGTTAGGTTTTATTAGGGTAAGAATATTATGCACGAGCCCGTAGCGTGCACGAGCCCGTCAGCACCTCTACTTTGTCTTAGTTGCCTTATAACCTATAACTAATATAGTAAAATCCCCTTAATACAATATGGGGTATATAACGATAACTTCTACATTACAATCTACGCCCCTTAATTAAGCATTTTTTGGTATAATATTACGATAATCTAACTTTTAGCAATATCGTTAAGCTCCTACTACTAATATTGGTATAACTAGTAGAGAATTTATATGGTAGAGGGCCCTATTTAGCCCATAAGGTAAATATCCTAAACCTTTTTAGGTATTAAAATTATTTTTTTCCTACTTATTTACCTAATATATGACTCTTAATATAATAATACTATTAGTATTACAATACGCTCGGCCGAATAAATGGTATTGTATTAAAGAGATTTTACTATAACCCTCTTTCTTGACTTGTATGTCTTATCGAATGTCTTATTACCTATTTCCATTACCAATTACCGACTGAATGACGACGTTGTCATCAGCCTATTTGCTACCTATTTGGTGTATATAGTGAGGCTCTGGAGCTACATTTAATAAACAGAGTTCTTATACTTGATCTTCCTGTTTGACACGATTGCTAGATTTAGTCCAAGAAATATAAATTAACGAGCAGGCAAACTTGGCAGGTTGCTATCGAAATGGATAAGCATGGCTCCCAGTAATAAATGAATGTATATTCGTACCACTTATCGTATTTATATCATTAAGGCCCCCAGATATTTATTATCGCGATAATATCACGATATTGACTTAATAGGCAATATCACCAGGCTTAGCAAGGTGTTAAGGAAGGCGATCGTCCTCAAAGTCCTCACAAATCATCACCTCCCTTCTGCCTCTCGAACCAATAAGGCTTACGTCTTTTAGATAAATCGTCGGAACTGCTGTTGGATTCGATAAAAAGAGATTCTAAAGTAGGGAAAACCATAGGGCTTGGTTGTAGGTGGTAGATTGGGGGGTGGTTAGGAAGGCTGGCATTTACGTGTTTGTTAGTAAAATTTTACTAGCTTATATAGGCTTAGTATTTACTTAATTTAGTAATTTTTATATTAGTTTGATTAAGGGCCAAAATTCGTAACCTAACCTAATCGCTAATATTACTGGCAAAATATAGGGTCTTAAGAGGGACAGAAGGCGCGCGAAAATATTAGTGGCGAATAACAAAAAAGCCAGGAAGGGGATCTTAAACCCTTTGGCCTTTACCAATTCTAAAATAGAGTGAATATAGCCTCCTATAATACCGTAGGAAAAAGAATAAAACTAAGAGTAATAGACTATAAAGTATAAGGTAGCAGAGAAGCGCCATACCCCATAAATATATAGTTTTTAAAATGCTTATACCTAAAGAGTATTATTCCTAACAAGCGATAATATAGGTCTGGAAATGGGATTAATTTATTCTATCTAAAAAAAAAAGAGATTACTTCTTAACGTATTCCCTTGCTTTACACAGGCAATAGAAAAGGATATATACTCCCATCTTATAGACGCAGAAGAAATATTATTAATTTATAATCTTTATAGGGCCTGGTTTAGGTTTAACTATTAGGTTTAAACTTAGCTTTAGAGTAGGAAGGATGCCCTAATTATAATTATAAATAATCTTACGCCTAACTATAGGTTCTAGTACCCAGTATAGATTAAATAAGGCTTTAATTACATTAATTTAATATTAGAGCTTCTTTTATGGTATAAGTTTAAAACAGTATTAATATAAGAGTTTAGCAATATGTTTTTGTTCTAAACTGTACTTTACTAGTTCTAGTTTCTACTTTTCCTTATTTAGATCAATAGCTAATAGGGTATAAGGGCGCGAAAAGGCTTTAGGGAAGATTTAAAGGAATAATATATATTCTATTTAAATCTAAGGGTATATAGCTCTTATAGAGTATAAGATGTTATATAAGGAAGAGAAAGGAATAATAAGAGAATTGTATAATTAAACAGTTAGGGGTTTTGGTAGTTAATATATACGTATATATATATATGGTCTTTAATAGACTTTAGTGTTACGGCGCTGGTAAAAAACGGTAAATTATAGCGGACAATTATAGATAGTTGCAGATAGTTGTATATAGTCGCAAACAGTTATAGACAGTTCTAGACAGTTATCTATTAAGTATTTTACTAAGACATTCCTACTATAACTAGGCTAGTCCCATTATAGTACCCCCCCTTTTAGCTAAAGGTCTAAAACAATTTAATTTAGTCGAGACTTATAACTTATTATGTTTTATATTATCGCGTTTTATATATTTGCGTTAGGTAGTGGTATAGAGTTTTACTAGTTCTAATCGTTAAATAAACTAATTAGGATTTTCTATACCTAGTATAGAAAATCACTATTAGCTTAGTTAAGGCGGTAAGTAGAACTAACATCTTTATAGTAGGTCTTGGCAAGGCAAATCTAACTAATTAGATAACTTTAACTACTGGTTAAAGTTCCTTAATATCTTGTGTATTATATAACCGCATTATAAGTATTATAATGCATTTTAAGTTCTTTTTAATTTTAAGTTTCCTACTATTATATTTTTTGTATTTATATTAGGTGGTAATTATTTACCTTTATATTATATCTATCTAGCTAAAGTAGGCTGTAAAGAATGGTCCTTATAGAATTCTTTTACTAAGGAAGGTGTGTTAGCCTTAATCTAGTTATAGGTTTCTTAGGTTTATATTTTATATCCTTTCTACTTAATAAGAAGTTTAAATTATTTAGATTATATTTTCTATTATATATTATTAATTAAGTTAATAAAGTATAAACCGTTGCCGTTATTAATAATTATAGAAGGTAGTGGCCGAATTTTATAAGTTATAGGATTATCTCTTAAAGGTTGCAGCAAGCTTATATAAAACGTTAGGTATATTTTTATCTTAGTTAGTAGTTTAAGCTTATAGGTATATAGGCTTGGTTTTTTCTTAATTTAGTATAGACCTGTAAACTTCCAATTAAGTTTCTTTAAGGGCCGTTAAGTCTTTAGGTTTTATATATTTAGGTAAACTATATTACCTTCCTTAAAGTCCTATATAGGAGCTTATTCTTTATTTATAATATATTTAATCACCAAGACCGCCAGCGCAAAATACACCAAAAAACCGAAATTTCAATCTTAAATAACTTAACAACTAATTTATAATATTTTCTAAAAATCTAAATATAAGCTTATATATGCCTCTTTTAGCTTCTATTATAATATTAGAGCGTATAGTATAGTAGTTGTTAAGATATATAGTTTAGGGGCCAAAAACAGAGACGTTTTTAAAGACCTTAATAACTACTAGACTGCACACTCTAATATTATAAAAACTGTAAGTATAGGCATATAAGAGCTTATATTTAAATTTTTAGAAAATATTATAAAGTTGTTGTTAAGTTATTTAAGATTAAAATTTCGGTTTTTTGGTATATTTTGCGCTGGCGGTCTCGGTAATCTGGCGGTCTCGGTAATTAAATACGTTATGCCATTTCTATAACATTTAAGCGTACGTTAATTTACTTTATAATAGTTCCGTTAACTGCTTTATTTAATTAGCAAAATTATACGCGTTAATTAACTAGATCCGTTTAATTATAGGTTATAGTTTAAATCTAAGTTAAGGGTCTTGTCCGTAGGTTATGTAAAATAGCATTACGCCTATTAATATATTTATTATATTATTTACAGTAAACTTAGCTAAAGGCAGCTATTTTTCCTAATTGTATTATAGGTAGGAGCAGTATATTTATAAGTATTATTCCATAATCACGTTTATAATTTTAGTTTAACTATCTATCTCTAGATAAAATGCAGTTAAGAGTTATATTTAAATGCTTAATTTTTTATATAGAGCTTACTAAAAGTCTAAAATAAACTAGCTTCTATAGTTGGATATTATTAAGTTAGGAAGTCTATATAGCTTAAAGACATACTTAATAAAATATTTAGCTACTAATATTATGTTAATTAAGTTTATAGAGATTATATATTGTATTTTTATAAGATGGTTAATAACTACTATAATATTTATAAACCTATTACTACTAGGTAAGTTAACTATAAAGCTAATTAAGATATTGCGCTATCTTTATATTAGAATTAGTAATAGTTAAAGTACTCCTTACTTCTTTATATAAGAGGTCTTTCCACATACGTATATCCTATATACTTAAACGTATTTTTGTATATAGTTATATATTATAGGCTAGTAGTAAGCCTATTAGACAATCTTATAAGTCTTTATATAACTAGGATGCCCTATTATAGGGAAGTTATATATAAATTTAAGTATTTTAAATTATAAAGGTTTGGAATTTAGGACTACTATCTTCTATTAATAGTACAATTAATTATTTTAAATTTCGCATTTAGCAAGTGTAATATCCTTATACTATTATTTTCCTATTTAAATTGTTTTTATTACATCTATTATCTATATATTGTTTTTATATTTATATTCCATTAGCTTATTAATTTCTATTTCCTATTTATTAACTTCTAATTTATTTCTGTTAAGTTCTATATCTAGAAATATAGGATATAGTTTTTTAAAATATTTAGGGGGCAATAAGATCTATAATTAATTTATAATCTATTTATCTAAAGCATTTACAGGTAGGTCCTATAATTATTATATTAATACGTTAGGCTTCTAATTAAGTTTGCCTAGTTAATATATAATCTTAAAGTTTAATTTTAAAAGGTATTCGGCTTAACAAATTTAGTGCTATATTAGTTGCTTTATAGTTATAAAGTACTATAGGTTCTTATGGTCCATTAATATATATATTAGAAATAACAATCTTTTAAGCTTGGGACGCCATTATCTAAAGTATCTAATAATTGTAAGCAGTTCCTTATTATATATTTTATAGTTTAATTTAGTAGGAGCGAGTTTCTAGAAGAGAAAGGCTACTAGATATAGCTCGCTATTTTTATTATATTGTAATAATACTCCCCCTAGTATATAATTGGACAAGTCCGTTTTAATAATATATTTAAGGTTAAGGTTAAAGTAAGTAAGAATTAGAGTAGTTATAAAGCAATATTTTAAGTTATTAAAAGCCTGTTTACATTTAGTGGTTTATTTAATTTTTATATTCTTTCTTATTAGGTTTATTAACGGCTAAGCAGTTTCTAATAAGTGGTTAATAAATTATTAATAGAAATTTGCAAATCCTAGAAATCCTTAAATATCTTATATATTACTAGGGCTTTCCCAGTTTATAATTGCAGCGACTTTCTTAGGGTCTATTTTAATTCCGTTATAGGATATAATTAAACCTAAGTATATAACTTTAGATATATAGAACTTACATTTCTTAACATTACATTATAAACCCGTATTTTATAAGCATTTAAGGACTATTCTAATATATTTCTAATATTTAGAAAGCAAGGATAAGTAGATTAAGTTATTGTTAATATATATAATAACAAATATATTAAGGAATTTATAAAGTGTATTATTAATATATTGCTAAAATATACTAGGACCATTCTTTATGCTAAATGGCATTACTAGGTATTTAAAGAGTCCCTATTATATATAAAAAGCTATATACTTTTTATCTCCTTTATATATATAGATTTTATTAAAGGTAATAACTATATTAAGCTTTATAAAGTACTATACCTTTACTAAATAGTTAAGCGTCTCTTAATGTTGGTCACACAGGGTGACTCACCAATAACGACTACTCGAGTAGGTTACAGTGATGTTGGTTAATAAAGCTTATTCATTGGAATGAGGGAGGGCGAGGAGCGTAAGGCTTCTCCCTACGCTAGTGCCGCGGCGGCACGTGATAATACGTAATAACCACTTGCCTTATTCCTGACACTGGCAACTCTTCTTTTATGGTTGTTGTCTATATATATATATTGCTTGGCTAGCGGAATAAATACTAATCCTCCTTACTTACTATTGCCGTTGTAATATAAGTCTTGCTGTCCTAAAGTTTGCCTTTTAGCACGTAGTGCTTCTTGCTTAGGTGGGCGTCGTGTTAGGGCCGCTAAGGCGCTAGTAGTAAGTAAGCCAATGGCAATTTTCTATGCCGGGTATAGAAAATCCTAATTAGCTAGTTAAAATTAGGGTCTATAGAGCGTTATATTCTTACTTTCTTTTAACCTAACCTTTAACCCGTATATGTAGAGTATTTATATTAACGAATGTTTCTAGAGCCTTATTTGGGTTTGCCTTTGTTATTATATTTACTGGGTTATTTTAGCTATTAATCTATTAAATCTTAAAGAGTTCTTGCCGTTTATAGGATTGCCGAAGTGCTATAATATTAATTATAAGGCGCTTCTCCTTTATGGTACTAAGCTTAACTAAACACTTATAAAGGGAGTATAAGTCAGTACATATAACTATAGGGATAACGGGAAGTCCAAGTTAATTTATAATTATTTTTAGAGTAGTTCTAATTGTAATTGCTATATTAACTCTGCTAACTATTCCATATATCTCTAACGCTAGAACGCTTTAAGTGATGTACTTACTCTTGGTTAAGCTCTAATAGATAAGATTGCTATAGATTATAAAGTTATTCTCTTTAGTAGATTTGTTTATGATAATAATTTTATATTCTAGCTAGGAGCTAAAATCTTTATTATTTACAAATGATCTATTAACAAATATAAAGAGCTTAGCGGTGGGAAGATTAATAGGTATATAGAGTAGTCCCCAATCAAAATGGTTTATTTGCTAGAAGAGACGCTTATTTAGGGTAAGGACGTTATCCTTAGTTAGTTCCTGGTGTTAGACGGTAATAGAGAGATTAAATAAAGCCTTAGGTTAATAGATAGAAGTAATATAAGCTCCGCAAGCGTGTTACTCTATATATTCTTATTTTAGAGAGTTAATATTAATAATATTAATCTTCTTACCTTAACCCTTCTGGCGCAAAGCAATAGAATCCTTGTTTAGGGAGAGGATGCATCTATTAAAAAGTAATAGTGTTGTTAAATTAAGCTTTTCCTTTAGCTTTGCTATAAGATTTGCCTTTACTAGCTTATCTTCTTTAAGAGCTAAAAATTAGTCGTCTCCTAAGATAATTGTATTATTAGTTTGCATGCTAATGATTCTAAATAGGGTTCCTATGGTTGTAATAAGGAAGTATAGATTAAATATAGAAGTAGTTATTAAAAGTTTCTCTTTATAGTGCTTGCTGTAGGTAGCCTACTAATAAGTTCCTACCTCTGTGATTCTATATAATAGCTTAAGCACAACCATAATTGTATCTTTGGGATATTGGTGGCGAATTTGCTTTAGAAGGTATGCTAATATTAAGCGCTAAAGGTGTGTCTCTAATTAGGTATAGGCCTAAGTAATATCTTATAGATAGACCGCTATTTTATTCTTTATTAAGGAGGGAGCTAGCGCAATAATAACTCGCTAACTAGCTTATTAAATTATAGGGGATTGCGTAAGGATTACCTCCTTACTATTATTATTGTAGCCTTAGATAACCAGTCTTAATTTCTTAAATAGGGCGTTAGTAGCTTTGCCCTTAATCTTATTAACTATTCTTAACTTAAAGATGCGAACTTTATTAAACTTAGTAGGTTTATACTTCTTAAATTTAAAAACTTCTTTTATAATAAGACCGTTAATCTCCTGCTTATTAGATGCTTAGAAAGGAGCTTCTAAAGTTATAATATAACCTTCCTTTTAGAGCTATTTTACGAGCTTAAAGTCAGCCTTCTCTTTAGCTGTTATAAAGACTATTAATAACTTGTCTTTACTCTTAATAGCAGTAATAAATTGCTCTTTAAAATTAATAAGGTATTAGTAATTTTATAATCCCTTTAGGCGACCTCTACCGCGTTATAGTTACGGCATATCTGCTATAATTATATTAGGATTATAGTTGCCTTCTAAAGTACATTAATTGTAGTTCTTCTTTAGGGTATCCTCTAGGGTATCCTATAAAGGCTTAAAACTGTCGTTTCTATAGTAGGGCTTAATAACGGTTAAGCGGAATTAAGTAGGTCTATAAGGCATCTAAAGAGTACAAGTTTAACTATTAATTATAATAAGTTTATATGGGCCTAACTATTCTCCCTTTTTATACCATACGCGTACCTTAGATTGGAGTGGCAGATTAAGTATAGTTAAGGTATTTAGGCTATTTCTTATTCCTAGTGCGTTATTAACCTGGCGCGTAGCGTAGAGACGTCGTACCTCTTTTATTGCTTTGCAAATAGCCTCCGCTCATTGCGTAACAGATAGGGATAGTGGAGAATTGTTAGTCATTTAAGGGTAGGCGCTAAAGACTAGTAATATAGGTACGAGCCCATTTAGGCCAGTGGAATTATTGACAGCCTTAATAGCTATTTATAAGATAAGCTCTTTACTAGCGCCCTCTAGTTCCGAAGAAATAATCTTATATACTTATTATAATGGTGTGTAATATTATTCTACTTTTCTAATACTATTATATGCCTTAATAGGGACTTCCTTAACCTTAATTTCTATTGCCTTTACCTATTGCTAAAACTCTATAGATAAGAAGTTCCTTCCTATATTATAAATAACTTAATTAGGGGGTCCTAGGTAGATATTAATCTAGTATAATTAAAGAGTATCCTATGCATTCCTAGCTAATATATCCTTTAGAAAATGTGCGGCTTAAAAGGAGGTTAAGAGGTTAATAACTTAGAGTACTAGCTTACCGCTAAGATATATAATATTAATAATAATATAGAAGTTAAAGTTATAGTTATCTTTAAGGGTAAACTTAAATTGGCTAGGGGACTTCTAGTTTATTTAGTAGTAATAGTAGTACTTTATAAGATGCTTAATTGCCTTAACCTTAACTTTATAGCCTGCTCGCTGAAGAACCCTAAGTAATTAGTAAACGGATAGGTGGCTAAAATAATAGTATAGTTAATGTAGCTCTAACTTGGTTAAGTGGCTCTAAGCAACGCTCTTTTTTAGTTAATAAAGGAGTAACTAGGGGTGACCCTATTTGCGTATAATAGGCACCCAATTATCTCCCTAAATGAGCATATTCTTAAGGTTATTAAGTTTAACGCCTAATTTATCCATATCTCCAATGTAAAATAGAAATGGGGTGTTCGCGGGAATAATATAGAAAGTAATATACCCTAAGGGGGTTTTAACCTTAATTATACTAAGAGAAATTATAGTACCCTTACTAAAACAAATTGTATATTGGCCTGCCGTTAATTGGTTAATCTAAACAGAGCTATTAAGCTGCTAAAAAGCTTAAACTTAAGGTTCTCCTACTATAGATACTCCTGCGGCTCTAGTATCTGGCATAATACTATAGAAGACGTTTGCCGAGTATCTATTATTAAAGAAGAATATAGAACTCTCCTTTAGCTTATTAAAGATGTCTAACTTTGTAATAGTATAGAGTGTAGATTGGTTATTAAGAATAGTAATAGTTTATATACCATCTACCTTACTATACTTAGTAAAGTATTAGTTGGGAGAGTAGTCCTTAATTTCTATATCTATAAGAAGCTGTTTGGCCTTATTAACCTTACTCTTAAGATCTTCTTCGCCTTTATATTGAACTAGGAAGCTTTAGAAGTAGGCTATAGTAACTTTTTAGTTTCTAATGTTTTGTGCGCTCTAGCGAAACTTATTATATGCCTCCTTTTGTCTATTAAGGGGGTGTCTAGTTAACTAGTAATTTAGCTTCTTATAAATATAGCATTTCTTTTGCTGATTATTATAAAATAAACCTCTATAAGGACCTCCATAATTGCTTTATAGTTAACGTTAATTGTACCCTCTACTGTATCCCCTGCCATAACTACTATATATTTAATTAGTCTAGTTATAATCATATTAGTTAGCCGGGTTAATTAAAGTAGGTTAGAGTTAGGTATTAAATTACTATACTTTTTAAGAGCATAGGGCGGTGCTAATAGAGAATCTTAATTAAGTATATACTCCTTTATAAGTACTTATAGGGTTAAAGAGAGTAAGGTTATATTCTTTAATACCTTAGTATACACTAATAACTTAATTGCGTAGGCTAAAGTCCTTTTAATATAATTCGGATAAACCATACTAAATTATCTAGAGTTAATTAAAGAGCTTTTAAAGACAATCAAGTTAAGAGGCACCTAGGTTTATAGTAATAATTCTTAGAAAGGTAGTCTCTCTCCACTCTAATATATACTGCTGCTTATTCTCCTCTGTTTTTGTCGGGAATAAAGCAAGCTGCCGTCACGCTAGGTATATTGCCGTTACGTACTAACGTGGCCCTAGCGTGGTAAGGAACCTTAAGTTCCTTACCCCTTTCCTCATTCCTATTAACAAGAAGAAGAACAACCATTATACTATCTATGAACCGTAGCTACGTGATATCCCCTTATGTAACCAACACTGATTAGTGGTTAACTTTACTGTTATACTATAGAACAGCTAGGTATTACTAAAAAGAGACGAGCCACTGTACCAGTGCTACTCGTGCTAGAGGAAGCTGTCTTTTAAGGTCAGAACTGGTCCTAAACCTTAAATAGAACTCTTCCACAAATCTAAGGATCTAAAAGGCCAGAACTGGTCCTAAGCCTTTCTAAGATTACGGATTCTTGCGTCTATTACGCAAAACAACACGCTTTACAAGTCTTCGCGATTTAAGGCCAGAACTAGTCCTAAGCCCCACAATTGCAAATTCTTGTTACGAACGCGTACTAAATGACAAATATACATTACGAACGCGTACTAAATGACAATCCCTATACTAATAACACTTCCCTCCCTCCGAAAATATGGCTACGCCTACTTTAAATAACTGGAAAGACTTCTTACTACCAGGGGTAGCTAAGCACGCGAAACTTATTGATAAAGATTAGGACAAATTTGCCTTTAATATAACAACTTATACCGTAAAATAAGTTAACAGCTTTCTCCTACACTATATTATATTCTACTAAAATAGATGCTACGCCAATTTATAACTATGGGAGTATTTTAGGGAGGATTTTATGGGATAAACTGCTAATACCTAGGCACTTGGCAACGTTAATATTATTTAGAATTTTTGAGACTTCCTCTATAGAAATAGGGTATATGTTGCTAAGAACGGTAACCCAATTACTAGTAATATTTAGGCCGTTATTACTAGTACAGAAGAACCAATATGGACGGAAGCTAAGATTATATATTAACTACGGAAACCTAAAAACAACCCATATTCTTTAGAAGGCAACTTTAATTTATATTAAAACCCCTAGAACGCTAACCCCCTACCTAAAGCTACTCTCCCACCTAGAGGTGCCCTCCTACTTAGAGTTGCTCTGCCTCTACCTCCTCTACTCCAGCTAACCAGTAAGCCTTTACTATGAGAAGTCACGAATCTAATAAAGGTATATTTAGACAAAGAGAAGAAGTTTAGAGGAGAACTATATAACATACTCAGAGTAAAACTATAGGTCTTTTATAACTGTTGCAATAAGGTTGGAATTTAACGCCACTAGTACTATTACGCTTTCTTTATTATATTAAAGGGACGGGCAGCAATATTCTATTACAACTATATTGCGGGTAAAAACTATAGCTTTAATATAATGCTTTAGCTTACTAGAGCCTACTTTAAGACTAATAAGAATTGCTAACTTTATATATCTGAATAGCGAGAGACTATGTTCTAGAGAGTTATTGCTTCTAACCTAATAAAGACTCGTTTAGAGTGCCTTTAACTACTCTTTAATAAACTCTAGAAAATCTAACGTGGCCTTACTAAAACCTACTAAAATAAGAATAGCCTAAGGGACTAGGTTATTTTAATATGCCATAGCGTTCCTAAGTGTAACTTGGCGCTATATAAACCTACAGATACGTTTAAAGGAGTATATACTAAGCTACGCTCTACTGTAGGTACTATAATGCAAACATAAGAATTTTAATAGCTCTATACTGAAAACCCTACCTAAACAAGTATTCCTAACTAATATAATCACAACTGGACTGATTGAACATATGGTGGCCGTGGTAGGGAATACGGAAGAGGGTACGATTAATATTAACTATAAGGTAACTATGGAGGTCCTTATAGAGGTTCATTTCAAAGTAATTACTAAAAAAAGTGCTATGTTTGTAAGAAGCCAAAGTGCTAGTTAATTAGACACTCCCTTAATAAGCGAAAAGAGGTATATAACAAGTTCCGTTAGAGTATAAGAAATGTTAAAAATTGTAAAGTTACTATAGCCTACTTCTAAAGCTTTCTGGTTTAATATAAAGGCGTAGAAGACCTTAAGGGTAAGGTTAATAAGGTTAAACAGCTCCTTATAGATATAGAAATTAAGGACTACTTTCCTAACTAATACTTTACTAAGTATGGTGAGGTAAATGGTATATAAACCGTTGGTGTTCTTAATAACTAATCTATGCTCCATTTTATTATAAAGTCAGATATCTTTAACGAGCTAAAGGAGAGCTCCGCGTTTTCCTTTAATAATAGATACTCGGCGAACGTCTTCTATAGTATTATACCGGATACTGAAGCCGCAGGAGTATCTATAGTAGGAGAACCTTAAGTTTAAGCCCTTTAGCAGCTTAATAGCTCTGTTTAGATTAACCAATTAACAGTAGGCCAATATACGATTTGCTTTAGTAAAGGTACTATAATCTCTCTTAGCATAATTAGGGTCCAAACCCCCTTAGGATATATTACTTTCTATATTATTCCTACAAATACTCCGTTTCTATTTTGCATTAAAGATATGGATAAGTTAGGCGTTAGGCTTAACAACCTTAAGAATATACTTATTTAGGGAGACAATTGGGTGCCTATTATATGTAAATAGGGTTACCCCTAGTTACTCCTTTATTAACTAGAAAAGAGTGTTACTTAAAGCTACTTAACTAAGTCAGAATTACGCTAACTATACCGTCGTTTTAGCTACCTATCCGTTTATTAATTGCTTAGGGTTCTTCAGCAAGTAGGCTATAAAGTTAAGGTTAAGGCAATTAAGCATCTTATAAAGTACTGCTATTACTGCTAAATAAACCAGAAGTCCCCTAACCAATTTAAGTTTACCCTTAAAGATAACTACAACTTTAACTTCTATATTATCGTTAACGTTATGTATCTTAGCGGCAAGCTAGTACTCTAAGTTGTTAACTTCTTAACCTCCTTCTAAGCCGCACAATTCTTAAAGGATATATTAGCTAGGAACGCATAGGATACCCTTTAGTTATACTAGATTAATATCTACCTAAAACCCCCTAATTAAATCGTCTATAATATAGGAAAGAACTTCTTATCTATAGAGTTTCGATAATAGATAAAGGCAATGGCAATTAAGGTTAAGGAAGTCCCTATTAAGGCATATAATAGTGTTAAAAAAGTAGAGCGATATTACACGCTATTACGCTGCGTATATAAGATTATCTCTTTAGAACTAGAGGACGCTAGCGAAGAACTTACCTTATAAATAGCTATTAAAGCTATTAACGATTCTGCTAGCCTAGATAGACTTATACCTATATTGCTAGTCTTTGGCGCCTACCCTTAAATAACTAATAATTCTCTACTATCTCCCTCCGTTGTGTAACGAGCTGAGGCTATTCGCAAGGCAATAAAGGAGGTATAATGTCTTTACGCTATACGCTAAGTCAACAACGCACTAGGAATAAGAAATGGCCTAAATACCTTAACTACGCTTAATCTGCCACTCCAGTCTAAGGTACGCGTATGGCGTAAAAAGGGAGAATAGTTAGGCCTATATTAACTTATTACAATTAATGGCTAGACTTGCACTATTTAGATGCCTTATGGACCTATTTAATTCCGTTTAACTATTATTAAGCCTTACTACAAAGATAACAGTTTTAAGCCTTTATAGGATGCCCTAGAAGATGCCCTAGAGGAGAACTACGATTAATATACTCTAGAAGGCGACTACAATCCCAATATAATATTAGTAGATGCGCTATAACTATGACGCAGTAGAGGTTGCCTAAAGGGATTATAAAATCGCTAATATTTTGTTAATTTTGAAGAGCAATTTATTGCCGCTATTAAAAATGGAGTTAAGTTATTAATGGCCTTTATAACAGCTAAGGAGAAGGATAACTTTAAACTTATAAAATAGCTCTAAAAGGAAGGTTATATTATAACTCTAAGAGCTCCTTTCTAAGTATCTAATAAGCAGGAGATTGAGGGTCTTATTATAAAAGAAGTCTTTAAATTTAAGAAGTATAACCCTACTAAGTTTAATAGAGTTTGTATCTTTAAGTTAAGAATAGTTAATAAAATTAAGGGCAAAGCTACTAACGCCCTATTTAAGAAATTAAGGCTTGTTATCTAAGGCTATAACAATAATAGCAAGGAGGTAATTCTTATGTAGTCTTCTATAATTTAACGAGCTAGTTAGCGAGTTATTGTTACACTAGCTCCCTCCTTAATAAAAAATAGAATAGCGGTTTATTTATAAGATATTACTTAAGCCTACACCCAATTAGAGACGCACCTTTAGCGCTTAATATTGGCATACCTTCTAAAGTAAATTTGCCACTAGTATCCTAAAGATATGATTATGGTTATGCTTAAGCCATTATATAGGATTGTAGAGGTAGGAACTTACTAGTAGGCTACCTACAGTAAGCACTATAAAGAGAAGCTTTTAATAACTACTTCTATATTTAATCCCTGCTTCCTTATCACAACTACAGGAACTCTATTTGGAATTGTTGGCATGTAAACTAATAATATAATTATCTTAGAAGACGACCAATTTTTAGCTCTTAAAGAAGATAAGCTAGTAAAGGCAAATCTTATAGCAAAGCTAAAGGAAAAGCTTAGTTTAATAACACTATTACTCTTTAATAGATGCATTCTCTCCCTAAATAAGGATTCTATTGCTCTGCGCTAGAAGGGTTAAGGCAAGAAGATTAACGTTATTAACGCTAATTCTCTAAAGCAAGGATATATAGAGCAACGCGCTTGTGGAGCTTATGTTACTTCTATCTATTAACCTAAGGCTTTATTTAATCTCTCTATTGCCGCCTAATACCAGGAACTAACTAAGGATAACGTTCTTGCCCTAAATAAATGCCTTTTCTGGCAAATGAACTATCTTAACTAGGGCCTATACTATATGCCTATTAATCTTCCTACTGCTAAGCTCTTTGTATTTGTTAATAAATCGTTTATAAATAATAAAGATTTTAGCTCCTAGCTAGGATATAAGATTATTATCGCAAATAAGTTTACTAGAGAGAATAACTTTATAATCTATAGCAACCTTATCCATTGGAGCTTAACTAAGAGCAAGCGCGTTACCCGAAGTGTTTTGGCGTTAGAGATATATAGAATGGTTAGTGGAGTTAATATGGCAATTGCAATTGGAACTACCCTAAAGATAATTATAGATTAACTTGAACTTCCTATTATCCCTATAATTATATACACCGATTTATACTCCCTCTATAAGTGCTTGGTTAAGCTTGGTACTATAAAGGAGAAGCGCCTTATAATTAATATTATAGCACTTTATTAATCCTACAAACGGC
>Ga0307507_10006737_pt1 | contig 17284 bp, 16 predicted proteins | sample 7_EM_MG_FD_207223 | JGI IMG/M metagenome (GOLD analysis project Ga0307507, IMG submission 207223) | Populus trichocarpa ectomycorrhiza microbial communities from riparian zone in the Pacific Northwest, United States - 7_EM | ecosystem: Host-associated > Plants > Roots > Unclassified | place...
TGCTTTTAGGGAGGCCATAAATGACTTCAACTTCGCAGGTTTCCACGTACCTAAGGGTTGGAAGGTAGGGCAGTCCATGCTAAACACACACACACACATTTATAGTACTTTAATGTATTGAGAGATGGCCTAAAATCTTTTGTTTTTCATTTGGGGGATTGATTTTACAGTTATATTGGAGTGCCAGTTCAACACACAGGAATCCTGAATGCTTCCAGGATCCTGAAAAATTTGACCCGGCGAGATTCGAAGGGACAGGACCGGCACCTTATACTTATGTGCCATTTGGAGGGGGGCCTAGGATGTGTCCTGGGAAAGAATATGCACGGTTGGAGATACTCGTGTTCATGCATAACTTGGTAAGAAGGTTCAGGTGGGAGAAGCTGATTCCTGATGAGAAGATAATTGTGGATCCCATTCTAATTCCTGCTAAACAACTCCCCATCCGCCTTTTTCATCGTCAGAAAAATATTAACACTAGAATACACTAGCAATTCATTCTTGCCCTGTACAATATTTTACGTTACAAGAAGAAATTAGTACTTACTGTTTATGCAGTCATGCATCTAAAACATTAGTCGAAGCGTTAAGCCTGTTTCTTCTTTCTTACATTGGCTATGCAATATTGTATTCGTACTACTGTATCTGCTTTAAAAGGCCAGGTTCCGACAGGACACTATTGCCTCTTTATAACTTCTTGTGAAGTGTGTTTTAAGATGAAATCCAGAGTCATGTGATTAGCAAAATGCCATGTCAATCCAATCCCCAGTATCAAGTAAACTGATTCAGCAACGCAAGTTATCTGTTTTTCTTTCTCGCGTAAGCTGGAATGCATACCATTATATTTAAACAATCTGATGGTACAAACTTGACTTTTCAAAACAACGACAAATTATATATATATAAAGTAGTGACGAGGGATGGAATTTAGCAAAAAAAACATCCGATCAGCCCCCTCACAAAAGCAAGCTGAAAACGCAATCGAAGAAGAAAAAGGAGAAGGGCTGAGAAGCCACGCCAACCATGCAAGCTCAGACAGAAGCCATCCCTGCGACACGAAAAGAGACGCCTTCGTTCAGCAGCTCCTGCCCATTCCAAGCCAAAAGAATCTAGAAGCACACATAAGCCCCGGCCCAGATGAGAAGGGAGTTGAGCCCATAAGAATAAAACCATGTCCCTACCAAGCCCACACACAGCAGCTGAACAGAAGAAAATGAAAATAAGGCCGCCGAGAGCCGTTCCAAAGAAGAGTAATGTGTATCTTGATATACAGTGGAATCACCAAATCTTTTCGTTTTCTCTGTAATGTAATTGTGAAATGAACACAAGTTAAAGTTTCAGACTTTACAAAAACCAGCAAGTAGAAACATAGATAGGACCACACATCTCCTGTTGGAATTATCATTCTGTAACCTATAGTAAACTTACCATCCGTAGCATTTTTCAACGACTAACATCTTAACTGGAACGGCCTGCATGAAAGACGTAATGGTTCAGTGATATAATAATTCAGTCTCTAGTTTTAGATACCATAACTTAGCCCCATAATTGTCTTTCACTGTTAATTCATTAAAAGCTTTGTCAATTTCGTAGAAAATGATCAGGGTATCCCTGTGGGGTGGTGTTGGAATCTGATGAGAACCAGGCTGGAAGAAGCGAAGGCAGAAGCAGAGATTTCCAGAAAAGTCAGGGAAGCAGAAACAGCAGCAGGCACGGCAGAATTTCCAGCAGAGTCGGTGCAGGAGTCCTGGCGGGATTGGGTTTTCCAGCACCTATAACTCGGCAATCAGGGGAAGTTTTGTAGCGGGAATTGGACTGGAAGAAAGAGGAACAACCCTATAAGGAAGAGGAGATAACAAGTACATAAATAAGAGGCATTCTAAGTGGCAGAATCACTCCTAAAGTCAGCAACTCAGCAAGCCAGACTTAGGTTCCTGATATGTGTCAACTAGCTTAGAGTAGGATTAGGATTAGCTGGAATTACAGCTATATGAATAGCCAGGGTGTATTTAGCAATGATTCAAGCAATAAAAAATTATCAAACACTTTTCAGAATTTTCTGAACCTATCTATCCTAACGGTAGGTAGGAAATGAGAGAGTTTGCCAGGGAATAGGAGGGTTTTCTATGAACCTCAAACTCTAGTAACCATCAAAATCCTCAACACCGAAATGTACTCTTCTTCAAGATCTGCCCAATCATTGTGTGTCTGAATTTGCAAGCTGTTGAATATAAAAGGAGTGCCTGCTTTTCAATCTAACACTTCATGTTTTGGTAATGACGTAGGGGTGGGGCTTAGCTCATTGTTTCGAGCTTCGAACATGTCCTCGTAGCTGCATCAAAATGGAGTGAACGGCTTTCCTCGGAATCCAGCAACCACCATATGTGGTGTGGACAGCAGAACCTGAAGCTTGGTAAGCATCAACGGAGGTAGTAATTACTGGAAATTTCGTAGTTTTTTAGTAAGATTTTCACACAAAATATATCAATATTTTTATACTTTTCTGCAGGAAATCCCTCAAGCTGTTGAATGGATGAACCAGCCAATCCCAAATTATGAAAAATTGGAAGATAAAAGCTACTGAGGAGCATTCCAAAATGTAGACTTGATAAAATCCAAGCACAGAATTTAGGTTTATTTAGTACCCTTTTAGTCGATTAATTTACTATTAATAGACTTGGTATGGAATGAATCCATTTGTTGAGAATATATATATTTTTTTTTTGCTATAATTTTCTCAAATGTTAATTAATTCAACAGCTTTAAATTTTATATTACTATTGGTAGTGATGGAATGCTTTGTTGAGGAAATGCTTGCTCATAATTTTCAAGCATCCAAGTTTCTACCCTACCCATGTATTAAAGCTTCTGGTCTGGAAAGGAGCAGTGGGAGAAAAGAGAGGCGGGTGCTGATATCCCACATCGATGAAGCAGAGTATAATGTTGAGAGCTGCACTTATAAAATGCAATTGAATACAATGTTCAAAGCATACCTTTCTCGGCCTTTTGGCTAAGATCAAGTGTAGTATCTGTTCTTATCAGTTTAATATCTGATATGTGGGCCATAGGTTCACACGATATTAAATTAATTTTTAAAAGGGGAGGTTCCGCCACAGTAGCTTGCTACTGGGATCCTCAAGCGTCGCCCATGCGTTGCACTACTGCAAGGGCCTGGCGCGCCCTCCATTCTGAAGTCAAGATTTTATTTTGGGCACTGGAAGTTCTTGCTAGGGGCTCCAATCAATGAGAGCTTTGATGCAATAGTTGAAATGAATTTGTAAGTCAGAGATAATTGCGAGTTGTTATCAACACATGTTAATTAAGAAAAAAACCTGTGGGATTTCTGCCTGACGATTTCTTCGAGCATGAATTTGTTGAGCGCATGAGCTCAAAAGGGTTTAATTTCTGTTTATTTTATTTTAGAGAAATGCGGGGGGGTGGGCGGCGGCTTCATTTATGGAACATGGTTTGCCCTACGAGGCTTAGCAACTGCTGGCAAGAATTCTAGTAATTGTGCTGCTATGCATATTGTCTCCGGGTCTGTACAAGTTCTAGCCTGCCAAGACAATGGCCTCAGAATTTCTGAACATTGATCTTTTTCCTGTATCTTTTCACGGAGCTGCGAAGCTGATAATTAATTCACAATTGGAAGATGGTGATTTCCCCCCAACAGATAACTTTCTGAAACTAATTTTTAGTCATGTAATCACTTGAATCAAAATTTGAAAGGAAAAACAGTCCGAGGACGAATCCTATCAGTTTATTACGGGTAAACTTTTATGGTCTTAACCTATGATCTTATTATTCATGACAGGACATCACTGGTGTGTTCGTGAAAAATACCATGTTAAATTCTGCAGTGTATTGAAAAATCTTCCCAATGTGGGCTCTTGCAGAATACCAGAGGTATGTTCCATTGCCTTCCAAATGAATCGAAACTCGAAAACGAACAACCCAACTCATCATTGCAAACAAAAATAAGTACGCGAGTCCAGTAGCAGATTTTTATGGTACAAATAAAGGTTTTTGTATAATAATGCTCTTCTATAACATAATGCTGTTGCAGAAAGGTGCATCCTCAACTGTCACAGATGGTGCATGCTCTCTTCTAGAGTTACGATTACAGGTGCTGCTTCTTAATATAAGCAGGACTAGTTCAAATATGGTAATGCCAAAAAAACCTCAAAGAGCCTGCAGTACCTGGCAACGATATTCTCCAAGGGCCCATATAGGGAAAATGTTCCGGTATGCTGAATAGCTGATCATACAATTCTTGTTGAAGACTCCCATGATCTCCTGTGATCAAATAGACAAGTCAGTGGCATGCCAAGAATTAGTAGCTCCTTCCTGTTTTGATCATTAAATGAACATATCAAATTGTTCCAATAATGCCGCAATTCCAACCTTTTACTTTTGAAGTTGATATGTTTATACCTTCTTTTTTTCCTGGTAATGTTACATGTATGAACTTTAGGTCAAGCAAATTGAACTTTTCTCCCAAATTTTCACCAAAGTATTCAAGTTGTTATAGCAGATGACATTGAAAGACCCTCATGTTACCTAATCAGTTTGTATTATGTTCTACATATATACAAAAAATCACTAATTCATTTCTCCTGAAGACAAAATTCAGTTGATTAGGCATAGTTGCATTCATGAGCTACAACCAATTTACAGAAACAGGGATGTTTACCTCTTGAGGAAAATCTCCATTCTCCATTTGAGAGTTTATTAACACCCTTGCGGCGCGGTGCAATGGTATTGGATCCCTCTCAGCCTATTACATGTTATAAAAAGAAACAATTATCATGCACCATAACAAATCTCAAACTCATCACATTCCTCCCTCTCATCATGCACCTCAAAAACTAACTTTAATCTTGCTAATTGAAATGTTGTTCTTCTTTTTGGTAAAAAAACAAGGGCGCTACAGGTAGAGAGGCTTCAGCAACTTTATCTCTAAAATGCAATTGAAAAAAAAAAACTAATTTGGTAATCACAAGTTTACGAGAAACAAAAAAGATTCCCAAATGTACCTGCCCAGCTTCAATGAGTGCTAACATAGCCCATCCAGTGTTGACTATATGTGGTCTGTCATCTTTCAGATTCGTATACACCTGTTTAATAAGAGATAATGAATAAGAAAATCATACTGTCAAGTGATGTTAGAAAAGCTGACATAGGATATGTAGCATGGAAACTATAAGCAGAATTAGCAGATTGGGAAGGCAAAAACTCTCACAAAGGGTGTGGTACAGGGCATGCCTAAATTTGAAAATCACAGAAAATATGAAATAGGATTTTTAGTCCAACCTTGTTTTGACATGATAGATAACTCTCTCCCCAACCACCTCCAGCAAGTTCTTTGGACAACATATAATCACAAGCTTTACGGATACTGCTGGAGCTATTATATGTCATGCCAGCTGCCACCAAGCCCTTTATCCCAAACCACCCAGCATAGGTGAAGCAGACTCCCCAGGATCCATACCTGTTAAGAACATCCAGAGAACTTGCCATTGAATGAAGCAATTGATGTAAAGCAAATATACAATATATGGGCACAAACCAACCAGGAACCATCTGTCGCTTGAATCTTTTCAATGAAGTTTGCAGCTTCTGCAATACAATTATCTATTTCTTCCCTCCTATGACCAGGATACAATTTCTTGAATGATGCTAGTGCTTGGATTGCCGCTGATGTGCATTCTACATATCTATTTGGACATTTCAGTCAACATCACAAATTAGAAATCCACAAGATTAATGAAATTCTAATGCCTAAACATGAAATTGAAGTGTGCTGGAACCTTACGGGTAATCAATGACAATGTCACCAAAAGTTTCTGCAGGATTGATTAACTGAAACAGAACAAAAATATTAAATAAATGCAGTAGTAAGCACAGCATCATCAATATAAACTGCAATTTGACCAGTAAGTCATTGAGCTTAGATTTAAATGGAACCTCGCTAGTAGTCAGGGTAATGTTATAAACAAGGATTAAGAAAAAGCATATGGCTCAGGATATGCATTAATTCACACTCAACTTTATGCTAAATAAGTTGTAAGAATAGTTAAAAGAATCTGTGAAGAGGCAGTTTTAACAAGGAAAAGAAATCATCATGCATAATCTACAAAATACTCAACAATTAAGGCTTATTTAAGGTGGTTGGATTCTCTCCCAGCATTGACCTTCCTATGAAGTTAGCCCAACCAACGAAATACGCAAATATATAGGTTTTCACTCGCAGAACTAGGAATTCCTTAAAAGATCTCCTTCAGCAAGGAGAGCAGCCATTGACCACCAGTTCTGCAAATCTTAAGTCCTTAATATTAAAATTTTCCATGGGAAGATTTGCATTTTCTCAGGAGGAATCATAATCTCAGAGTGAATTCAAATGAAAGGCTTGATCACTTAAGGAAGTTACCTCCAACCACTGGTACGATCTTGTCAATTCATATGTTGCAAAACCACCATCAGCATTCTGCAGCAGTGTCCAAAATTATCAAACATTTCCTATCAGTAGAGTACTCCTGAATACATAATAAGGGAATCCCTATTCTGAACTAACTTTCAGATGCAAGATCAGATTGAAAAATATTGAATGATTTCACTGTAGGGGAATCTAAACTTGGAGCTCCTGTAACAGAGATTCTCATTAACTTCAACTTTGTATCATGAGCTTGCTTGTGGTTCATATATTTTGTCATGAGCAAAAAGTTCTAACCCAGGCATTTATGAAGCAAACTATTATGATAACCCAACTATTCTACTATAATTTAAGGTCATGCTTTCACTAAATCAAATGTTATGGTATGCCTTTGGTACCATGTCAACCTGCATCATTTCCTATTTTTCTCCTTGCATGCAGCACCATTAACTAATAGAATTGCACTAACATATTACATATAATAAATGTAATCTTGCATCCTTAAGTGATAATGCTTTAATCCCACTCTTGTGCTAGATCCAACATCTGTTTCAAAGCAGCAACTTAGACTTAAATACCTGTAAAGAAAGGATTACATTTACAGCATCACGGAGCCTCTCCACACCTAAGGGATCCCCAACCATTTCGGTTGGAAGTTTTGATAGTAGTAAAACAGCCTGTACAGGTAGATAAATATCAACAAGACACATATGAGACAAGAATATGAACTTCTACAGTTTTGTTCACCTTTTTACCTTCAATCCTTCTGCAGTGCAGTCGGAGATGGGCCACCCATGATCTGCAGTTGAAAATGGCCAAGCTCCTTTAGAGATGTGGCGATACCAAAAATTTAAATCTCCAGGACAATCTTCTAGGACCTTCAAACAAAGTATAGCTGGTTGAGCAAGGAGGGCTAGCATTGGTGAATTATGGTAGAGATATCTCTACAATTGAGAACCTGTGAATCTTTAAGGTACTTGTGTGCTTTTCTCAAGGTTCCACTATATTCTTCAGCAAGGTTGGTAGAGACAATTGCTTGAACAGCAAAAGCAGTATCCCACAACTGACTTCCATTATATCCCTGCAAATTCAGTACAATTTCACCAGCTAATACAATATATATGTATCCAACTCAATGGTCCCCTCATCAGTAACACACAAGGATGAACCATCTTTTCTAAGCAAAAATAGGAAGAGAAAAGAAGAAAAGGGATCTGAAGTAGAGGGAGACTCGTATAAATAGTTAAGGAGAGGGTAATGCTTTTTTTTGTTTTTACCTGCATTTTCATTCCGTCTTCAGCAATCCACAAATAGTCAAATACTCTTGGCAGATGCAGTTTAAATGCCTCTGAGTGTGGATCTTCTACCCAACAACAAAGCATATTCAATACCTGATACATACAAGCAGTCATATAACTGAACACAACAAGCTAAGGCCCAAGCGCATTGGCAGAATTATATTGGATCTTATTCTTAACAGATACTATACTGGAGAGCTAAAGGTGTACGTTTCCTCTGCATTTTCTTCTTATTTAACAGAAAAAATGAGCATCGTCAAAATCATCCATCTGTACCTTGTTGACCGGACCTATGCATATGTACTGTGTATTTTCATCTTCATAGTGGATATGCTGCATCACTTTGTGCAAAGCCTTCTCTCTCAACCTATTAAGAGGCCAACGTGTAAGTATAGGCTCATATGCATAGTGAAGAGAAGCCCACAGAATATCCTGAACCAAAGGATGAGGGTAGTATAGATCTTCCTGCCAAAATTTGAAAAAATAAATAAATAAATAAATAAAAGGTCCAGAATCAACATCAAAAAAAATTTCAAGTAAGGTATTTATAGTACAAGTTTGGCAAGGAAAAAACAAAATGGATCTCTAACCAACCTTTGCACATGTATTACGAGCTGTATTCCAATCTACTTCATGATATGGAACAGTGTAGATCTCCTTTCTCAAAGATTGAATTGTGGGTGTTATAGGACCAACAAACCTCTTCCCATATAGATAAGACATTGGTAAATACACCATACGACAGTGGCACCACATCCTTCCTATGAATATAAAACTTCAAGGTTACTCACAAGACGCAAAAGCCTATTGATATTTGACAGAACTACATCACAATAAAGTGAAAATGAAAGGTTGTATAACGTTTGAACTATATTAACAATGAGGTGCATGGCAGGGAAGCTCCTAGCAAGTACATGGAGATAGAGAACATTCTGTTAACAGAAAGAAAGCAAGAGATAAAATTGCTAAATGAAGAGAACCAAATTATCAAAAGATTAGCTCTTTCAAAAAGCAAAACCAAGTAAAACAGCTAGAAATCTATGAGAAGAAACATGTAATGCTCCAAGTGTGAAAAAAGAAGGTAACTAACAAGCTAATTGCACGAGAAATTAGTGACCATCTCTAACATAACATGCGTGTTTGGTCAGACAGAAGCAATTTTAGTTTCCTTTTCTATTATTTGTATTTTAGTTAATCAGACTATTGTCCACTTACTTGGTGTTTGGGAATGCGGTAGCTTTTGTTTTTAGGTGTGTTTCAAAAGTGCATTTCACATGAAAAAGTATTAAATTGATGTTTTTTAGTTCTTTTCGATGGTTTTGATGTATAGATGTCAAAAATAAATAAATAAATAAAAATCATTTTAATGCATTTTCAAGCAAAAAGCACAAAAACACATTGCACCACAATACCAAACACACACATCCCATCCCAGTTAGGTCTTTGGCAGTAAGCAAAACATATTTTGATGAGGGCTCCTATAAAACGTTTTAAAAGACTATTAGTCTTCAATGGTTCGCTGAAATGAGAGCTAAGAGAAGTGAATTAAAAAAGAATTCATCCTTCAGCATTTTTGTGTAAAAAGCGGTTGCTATCAAGACTTTAGCCTGCACACTTGTGATTGCAGGGCCAAGATATTTTATCATTACACCAAGCAATGGACCCTTGATGGATCATGTAATAGTTTCGCCTTTTATACTTTTAACTTCAATTAGTTGGTTAAACAGCATAAAAGAAAATATATTCCACTCTCCTTTGCGTGGCTGAAATGAAATAAGCATGTATAACTATTCAGGAACCTGGATGCATTGGGAGAAGGTAAGGACATAGCCATACTTCTGGAGGCAGTGGATTATTCCCAGACCATTCATGGACTCCAAGTACCTATCATTATCAAAGATCAACCAAATGGCACCAATATTGTCATAATCTATAGCTTTTGGAACAAACCAACAAGATAAAGACCAGGTTCATACCGAAAGCCACATTTTCCCCCACGAAGTAATCTCAGTTGCACCACCATGGTCCAAGATCCACTTACGTCCCTTTTCCATTTCCCCATCACCACCCTCAGCTCCTTCACCAAGTAACCTCAAGGTCACATAGTTTAGACAAGTACCAAACATGGTGCTTGGGCCTTCAATATGAAGACCCCAACCCCCATCTCTATTCTGCAGCAAAATGTGACACGTTTACAAAATAGTTCCCATAATCTGTTCATAAAGGTCCTAATGCTATAGCTAAATTTAAACGGCTAGCTTATGGTTTTGGTCAAGCTTATTCGTTTAGCTCAGCTACAGCTTGAGAACTGAACTTTGGGGCAGAACGCTATGATTAATTAGAGAAGGCATTGATACAACTTCCAGAATTACATTTCTCCCCCCCCCTGATGTCCAGCAAAGTTGTTTTGATATCAAAAGATGAACAAATAGAGGTTCAGATGTTGCCAGATAGTACACTTACCTGATGATTGTACAGATATCTGCACATCTCTCGCTGATGTTCTTTTGACAAGACAGCATTCAGAGCTCCCGTAATAGATAAGGTAATGATCTGTAGCAATTCAAAAGCAAGGCTAAAATTACATGCTAATATAATCAATTACTCTGAAGAATGCAATCCTTCTGTCTAACCATACCAATAAAGAAAATCAAAATGCAACATTCCCATTAACACAAACACTCTGGTTCTCATTCAAACAGTATGTATCAATCATTTACATGCAAAGCAAGTACCTTTTCTCTCAATCATATGAAGCCAAGCAATTGGTAGTGATCAATGAAACTGTGAACTTAACACGTGAGACAACAAGTTAAGGTTTCAGACTTTACCAAACCAGGAAGTAGAAACATAGGACCTCCATAATCACCAGGCCAATGACCATCATGCGCCTGAATTTTCCTATAAAAATTAACAGCCCTTCTCAAGGTAGTAGTCACTGCTTCCTCAGTCACATCTTCATCGTCTTTAACTTTAATTTGAGGCAAATTCACACATGGGTTCTCCTTTTCAAACTACATTTCACAGTCAAAACAATCAAAAAGCTCCAAACTTTGACATAAATATCCAAACTTTGAATAGAATTCACAAATGGGTCTAACCTGAAACCTCATAAGAAGGTCAGCGCTGTGTTTTTTGTCAAACCTTTGAGCTTGAAATGAAAGGCGAACATTTTGTAATTGCAAAAGCTCATCTGGGGAGCCAAGTTGTGGGCAAAATTCCCAAACTTGGCGACCCAGATGATTGTTAACACTTTTAAGCCATGATGATGATTGGCCATTGTCATGAACACTCTCTGCTCCTATCGTAAGCTTCCACATTTGACAATAATTAAGATGTTTTTTGTTTTTTAGTTTATAGGGAGAGAGAGAGATGAAGCAGGAGGACTGCAGGTAGTAGATTCATTGTAAACTGAGATTTAACTATGAATTGTATTAAGGTATTAGTATTTTTTATAATTTATTTTGATTCTTAAAGTTTAATATTGAGAGATTAAATCTTGAAACCAATTACTTTAGATTTTTTAACCAACGGTGGAATTTAAAGAAAGAAAACTAGAATTAAAAAAAAATTATCATGATGATATGTCATAAATTTCAGGAAAAAATATATATAGGTCCTCAAACTTTTAATATAATATAAATTATATAATTTAGGTTTTTTTTAAAAAAAATTAAAATAAATAATTTTACTACAAAAATTTATTTGTATTATTTTTCAACCCCCGAATAGAAAGATAAAAGGGAGAAAGGTTGTTGGATTTCGATGATGAGAGAGAAAGTCACCGTTCAAATCAGTTTCAACCATCAAAATAGATTTTTTTTATGTTCATGAGTTTCATAAGATGAGAGAGGCTTGATGGTGATTTGTTGGTGCCCTAATATTTCTTAAAAAGATTGATCTAGGCTAAGAAAGATAAATTTAAACTGATTTAATTTCAGGTTTTTGGACCTCTTTTGGTGTAAACCCAAGGTATAAATTGAAAATAATATAGATAAAAAAAAAGAAAAAAAAGATATAACTCAAATTGTAAAAAGAAAAATAAATGGGGCTAAAAATAAAACATTTAAGTAAGTGGGGCCAAAGTGTAATTAAAGAAAAACTAAGACTATAAATACCTTATTTTTCTTCCTCTTAAGGCCGGCTGTAGTGGAGACAAAAAGGACGAGAGAAATTTTTTATTTTTCCACAAAAAATTGAGAGAGAAACACCAAAACCTATTAGGTTTATGCAAGATTTAGATCAATTGGTAGGGATAACATCATTAGACAAGGCAATTAACAAGAAACAAATGAAGAAATTGGGAGGGAAAAAGAATAGAGGGCCGACTAGTGTGCAAAAAGGGAGGAGTAAAAAATTTTCAACTGGTCAAGGATCGAAGTCCAGTTTATCACCAGGTGAGGAGCCCTAAACTTGATTATGCAAACCAATTTGAATTTGATTAGGAATTGGTGTATTAATTTTGAATTTAAGCAAGAGTTTTTAAGGAGAATTTAGGGAAAATATAGAATTGTGTGAAATTAAATTAATTAAAGTATTGTAGGTTGCTTAAAATGTGAAATTATGTAGAAACATTAAAGAAAAAATCAATGGTTAAAGAATCATAGGTGGCCCATCGAGGGAAGGGATTAGAAGAGAAGAATTTATGATTTTCCTTGTAAATTGCTTATGATGTGTTGTTTATAATGTTAACAATGGTTAGTGGAGATAATTATTACACGAGATGGAGAAGGGAACCTTTGGTTCCTTTAAGCCAAGTTTTGGCCAAGGTAAGGTTAAGAAAAAGGAATGAGGAGTTTTTTTAGATTTTGTGTGTTAATAATGGGTGGATTATGTATTGTAGAAGGTCATATTTAGTGAGGTTATGTACATACAATGTAGAAATGGTTGTTTTGAATAAAGAGTGAAAACAAATGAAGATGTTTAAAGGTTCATTTAAAACTTTGATGAAAATTGGATAGATTTGTTTACCTAGATTCTAAAAGGGATTCGAGCCTAAAAATAATAGAATTTAGGAGAGGTGTCTTCATAGAAGTTATATCCAAGGATGTTATATTTCCCATGAGACTGACCTCGCTTAAATTGGAGTTCTATAACTCCAGATATAGGTAAAAATCTGAGAAGAGGTTAGGTTATAACACCTGTAGAAAATGTGTTATGATGTGTCTTAGCATTCAAAGGAAAGCCGTGTTCAAAAATGAAATTTATAATATTAGTTATGATTAAATAAAGAATAATGATCTTAAAGGATATAATGAAAAACACAAATGTAAATGAAAAATTGTTTTAGGGAGGTCACCATTTGTTGTTACTATTGTTATTATTGTTATTATGAGAAATGTAACTTAAATATGAAATAATGTGGAATACTTGTAAATACAAGAGGGACCACATGAGCTGCACAGCAACAGTAGGGGAGCGCGAGCTGAGTTTCTGCAGCAGGTAAATGTTCTACACCTATATCATTTTTAAATGTATATAATTATGAAAATTTGTTTAATTGTTTTGGATTTTATATGTATGTATGTATGTAAGTTACCAATATGTGTGTATATATGTATGTATGTTGCTAAAAAGGGAAAACATCTAATGAAACAAGTGAGAAATGGAAACATGCTTGATTAACTATCCCGGTTAGGAATGGTTAATAATATCAATGAGTTCCATTGATATCGGTATTTCTTTGGATTTGATTAGACAATCCCGGGTATAGGAGACTAATGATGTTAGTAGAGTTTGCTAACATCAACATGATCAGCACGGAACATTGAGGATATTGAACTTGATTAACTATTCGGGTTAAGAATAGTTAATGATATCAATAGGCTACATTGATATCGATATTTCCACGAAAACTTGATTAGTCATTCTTGGTATGGAGACTAATTAATGATATCGATAGGCTACATTGATATCATTATTTTCACGAAAACTTGATTAGTTTTTCATGGTATGAAGGCTAATGATGTCAAGGATATTTTACATCGGCATTTCCAAGGATATTTTAAGGTACTGTTAGAACTTGATTAGCCATTTCGGTTTAAGAATAGTTAATGGTATCAATGAGTTACATTGATATCGGTATTCATGACCAACTCGATTAGTCGATCCCGATATGGGAGACTAATTATACTAATGAGATTTATTAGTATTGGTATTACCATCTAAAGGTTTTTAAGAAGATTTGATTAGCTATCCGGTGAAAAATAGTTAATGATACCAATAAATTAGTATCAGTACTTTCTTGAAGGATTGTCATTCGGTATTAATATATGATGTTGGTCGGAAATTGAGGGTGGAATGGAAAAAAATTAGTTAATTCTTGAGAAAAAAATCCTAAAAAGATCAAGTGAGGAATTGTAAGAAGTATGAATGTATGTTGGTCTTGAATAAATCACTTAATTACCAATGTTAATATTGTTTTTCTATGATATTTATTATCCAAAGTTATATTTGTTTCAGGTGTCTCACACTCACGTCAGGAGTGAATATTAGATCTTTCTATCATTTTGTTATCTAGTTTTAATTGAATGTTTATATATCTTGTATTTAAAAAAATTATTGTGACTTAAATTATATTAATATCTTTTAAATTGAATGTATGAACTTAAATTATATTTTCATGTATTTATATTTTACATGCAAGTTTGTTTACTTATTTAGTGTCATTTAATACTTCATTTATATTATAGTAATGTTTGAGAAATTGTGATTGTGTTGATGTAGATTGTTGGAATTGAGACCCAGGATAATTGAATCGTGATTGGATAATGATTAATAAAAGTGTAACAAATTATTGTTGATAACTTGGGATTTTTTTGATATAGGGGAGACTCTACCGAATTTTCAGTGGACTTTTGTATGAATTTGGTTTAAAAAAATTACCATGTCTTTTTCTATATTACAATTGGTGGTTGTCCAAGTAATTAGATTATTATATTTGGGGTGTTTTGAGTTGATAGATTGGTTTGTAGGTGTTTTAAAAGTGTTAGTGACGTGTTTTTGGGTTGAAATAACTTAAAAATTAGGATTTTTGACCAAAACAATTACGACGTTGATTTTTTACGGCCACCACAGTGGTGGCTTGAAATTGAGCTTGCAGGCGACATATCACCTATGTCATTTTTTTTTTTAAAAAAAGGGTGACAACATGTTTTCCTCTCCTTTACAAAATAAAATTATAATAATAATCAACCCTAAAAGCGCGATCCTGTGATTGAAGGCCCATCCATGCTCATGGGCTTTGCGTATGAGCTGTTTTTTACCCTTTTTTTTAGTGCATATATATATAAAAGGGAAAAAATTATTTAACTTGTTTAGTTTTACAAAACCCGAGGTATTATTTATTTTCTTATTTTTCATTTTTTTATTGATATTTTTTTTTAATATTTCTTTTTAAAATAATTATTAAATTTATGTTTCAATTAATATTGTTCATCTGTGATTTTTTTATTTGTTTATTTAACCTTTTTTAGAGATATTTTTATAAAATTATTTTGTGTGTGTTTAATTTTTGAAGTTATTTTTTTGATTCATGTATAATATATTTTTTTATCTTTTATATAGATGAATTTTATTAAAAAAAATTATTTTCAGATAATATTTTTAATATGTGCAGCCTTACATAGTATATTTTCACCTTTTATTTTATTCAAGCAATTTAATGAGTGTCTTGCGAGATTAAATATCTTGATTTATACATGTTTCTTGTTTTTTTCAATTTTATTTTTAATTATCGTTAATTATTTTTAATGTACTAGCACACATAGTTCTCGATTTATTTCATTAAATGTATTTATAAATTTTTTTATTTTCTCTTAACAAACAGTTTAGCGATAAAAATGTGTTGAAAAAACATGTATATATAATTTTTTTATCGGGGATAAAAATATCTTACCTGCGATGGAGCTCAAGTCACATAACTAGTATAAATCTAAAACGTGTGAGGATTCCAAAATTTAAAATGCACTGTGTATGCCCTCATATAGCATTGTAAACAAATTGATCGCAATGTCTTTTTTATTCTTTTTTTTTTTTTGCCCTTATTGGATCAAATTATAGATATTTTTATTAGAAAAGGTAAGATTTAAAGAAGAGGGATCAAAGTGAAAAACACAGAGGGAATGAGTGGACAAAATGTTTATTGTAGTCCCTATACTTTTAAAATTATAAAGCAACATCAATTTGAAGAAGATAGGACAAAAATACCTGATTAAAATACATTTTAAGAGTGGTGAGACCTAAATGATAAAAACTCATAGGTTTGGGATGCCATTAGGAATGGATATACAGGTTTGAGACAAGAATTGAGGTTGTATTAAGAATGAATTGCTTGCAAGTATGGTGGGCCGTGGTATGTTCACATTTCTATTTTTGTATTGGGCCAGGCCAGGGTCACATCATGTAACTGGGCCATCTATTATATTATGGGCCTTTTCAGATTCATGTACAAATATAAACCCATCCCAAGCTCAAGAATGAAGAATCATTGTTTTGTTTTGTGTTGTGGGCCCAAATCATCTAGGTGGGCCATGTGCTGAAGTTGCTTTGTTACAACAAACACCAAACCACAGGCAGGAAGCAGCACACTGGCTACTGGCTAGAGTCCCATACGATACCATACCATACCATAGCATCATGACTCCTCGAGAGAGCAACCACGTCTGTTGCTACTGTGGGATCATGTCATGAGCTTAGCGTACCTCTTTTCAACAAAATCGATGCAGTTTATGTTTTTTCTTTATTCTTTTTTATGAATAATGGAATAAATTTCATTTAATAGTAATTTAATATAATAAAGAGGAAAAAACGACAGCAAACCTCTCCAAATACACTTTTATTAGACTTCCCTCCCCTTGTCTTGAATCCTCTCACTTCTTGAAAACTTTGGAAGGGAAAGAAGGAGCCTGAAATGTGTAAGTAGCTTCGCTACAACAAAGAATGTACAGATTCCTGATATTGGCTGGCTTGCACGTATCTGTTCAAATCGAGAATCTCATAAAAACTGGAAACTCAAGCACAGGACAGGGCCTGTACAACAAAGAATGTACAGATACCTGATATCAGCTAGCTAGTGTCAATTTTCAAGTTCCAAAACTGATCATGCACCTGTCTCTCCATGCATCTAGTTCCATGACTTCAAGCCAATGTTTCTTGATTTCTTTCATGTTAATTAACTTTGACATTGATTCTCTCCAGCGGATCGTACGAAACACAACCTTTGTCCTTCATTATGTAAATGGCGATCGATATTGGGCACAACGGAAATGGCTTCGATCCAAATGTGTCACCCGTTGCATGCATGTGATCTGTTCTCCGACCACCAAATTCTCTCCATTACTGAGGTGATGTAGACCCCTGAGAGAGAGAGTCGTTCATTTTCTTGTTGAGTAAAAGGGAAATTAATGTGCACGTACCACCAGCTAGAAGATGAGTACTCCCGTGAAAAGAAATCACGTACGGGACATGAATCCATTAATTACTGATCTCTATATATAATACCCAGCAGCACTATGATCCCTCTTGAAATGAACATTATTAATTATTCACCCCT
>Ga0307507_10006738_pt1 | contig 17283 bp, 7 predicted proteins | sample 7_EM_MG_FD_207223 | JGI IMG/M metagenome (GOLD analysis project Ga0307507, IMG submission 207223) | Populus trichocarpa ectomycorrhiza microbial communities from riparian zone in the Pacific Northwest, United States - 7_EM | ecosystem: Host-associated > Plants > Roots > Unclassified | place...
TAAGCAACACCCCTAAGCGGTACCCTCCCTGCCCTGTATACGCAACATACAGTACTATTAGGTCCCCACTATATTCCTAATAGCCTATATATGCCTCTGCCAAGCTGCCCCCTTTATAGCTACCTTATTTTTTTTACCCTTACATCCTCCCTACCTTAGGAGGCACCAAAATGGCAGCCAGTAAAGGACCGCCGCCAGAACAGACAACCCCCTAGAATAGACGGCCGTTGTAACGGAGCCTTGTAGGAGGTACTACGGTAGACTCATTAATGGGCTGGGTATATAGGTATAAATAATAGTTAACAACGTAATAATAACTAGTAGAGTAGTTGCCTAACAGATTAACTCTAATTATATTCTAAGATTTACTACGAAGAGAGAACTATCTGGGTAGGGACTATAGTCCTTTAAATACACAACTGTATGCCTAAGAAATCCCTTCGCTCCGTAAGGTATATATGCTCTATATACTCTATCCTATAGATTATATAGATCACGTCACGTGACCTTGGCTACTATTCCTTGTTATATAGTTCCACCGGATCCATTCTAGACCGTGCCCTTATTAACCAACTAGCTTCTTCCAACTCCTCTCTAAGTAGTTATAATATTATACTTAAGCTATCCGTAATACCATCTCCCTCCTCTTTATCTTTGTCTTTAAAGATTTCTAATATCTCCAAGTTGTCCACTAGAGGTGTAATGTCCATTTAATTAATTTGGTTAATATTTTTACTTACTATACCTTTTAAGGTTTCTAAACCTTCGGCCTCTTCTTCTACAGCCCACTAGTCTCGCACCGTTACTACAATACTGTCTCTTAGTGAGATTATACTATCTTTATATTCTCACTGTATAAAAAAGGGGTTGGTTTGCATTACGCTAGTAAGTCCCTTATCTTGGTAACCTTCCTCTTGCTTAGAGTGCACTAAAGCAAACATGCGGTTATCCTATAATATTTACTCTATCTCTAACGCTAAGTGTGCGCGTCCTATAACTCTTAGTAGTCTTCTAGTTCCCTAAGTAACTTATTATAGGGTCTTATGTTTAACTCACCGCTATAAAACTTAATAATAAACTGTTAAGTGCCTTAGGTAAGATTTATTGTCTTTAAGATAAAGACTACGCTTGCGCTGAGTGGGTAAGAGATAAAGAGTGTTACGCCCTTAAAGCCCGCGCCTTTGCTTACACTTAACTACTTTGTTTTAAGAAAGTGCGTAAGAAGGTTTATTCTAAGAAGTAGAAGCTTGTTTAATAGGGTTTGTCTAAGCTAGGTAATGAGAGAGTAGTGTCTCTAGAGAAGTAAACAACTCTAAGTAATATGGCAGTTGCTTTTCCTAGGTCCCCCTTAGGTAACTTATCCTTTAGCAATCCTTTTTTAATGCTCCCTAACCTACTTTCTTCTAATACTCCTATACCTTTCCTATAGCGTTCTCTAGGTTGCTTAGTGGTTCTTAGGTAGTCTCACTATAGCCTATCCACTTTACTTTATATTACGTTTTATTATTAACGTCCTTATAACTAACGATTTTTAAAACTTGCCATTTGTCTTCTTCCTGTCCTCTATATATGTCTACTTTATAAACTAGTGGCTTAGCATTCCCGTATACTAGCTTTAGCATTATAATGTGCTATATAGGGTAGATTTTTATTTTAGCTAGTAGGTTCAACTTGTAGGTAACTAATAAAATTCTTTTTATAATTTTGAAGGGTCCTAGTCTAACGTGGTCCAACTTCTTGCTTAGTTATTAACTCTTAAAATTTTTATATAGTAGCTACACTTTATCTCCCTCCTTAAGATCTGGTCCCTTAGATCTCTTAGTATTATAGTACCTTTTTATTCTTTCTTATACTATCTTAGCTGTTTCTTTAAGGTAATTATAAAGATTTATTAGCGTCTCCATTTTTTCTTTAGCTGTACTACTTGTTTTCTTTACTTAATATAGTGATAATAACGTTCTTGGTTTATACCTATAATTTGCCTTAAATAGTAATGTTCCCATTCCTTCTTATAGTATTATATTATATATAAACTATATAACTAGTAACAATGATACCTAATTATTCTATATATGGTTAATATAATGTTTTAGACACTGCTCTAGTGTCTAGTTTAACCTTTCTATTTATCCGTCTGTCTATAGATAATATACTGTTAAGGTTACTACGCGAACTCCTTATTCTGCCAGAAATACTTCCTAAAATACTGCTATAAATCTTAAATCTCTGTCTGATATAATCTTTGTTAGTGCTCTATGTCTTACAAATACTTCCTTAATATAGATTCTAGCGACATCCTCTACTAATATCTCTTCTGTATAAGCTATAAAGTATCCCTACTTTATAAGCTTATTTACTATTACTAAGATCGCGTTATACTCTTGTCCACTAATAGGATCTTTTAACTTTAGTAACTTAATAATAAAGTCCTATAATATAACCTCCTATAGTCTTTCTGGTATTTTAATAGGTTATAGCTCTCTATACAGCTTATGCCTTATTAGTTTATTCCTCTAGCAATCTAGATATTCCTTTATAACTTATCTTACTAGTCCCCAGATTCCTTAAATAATATACTCCTCTTAAAGTCTTAACACTAAGCCTATAGCTCCACTATATTCTTAAGTTAGTCCTTTATAAAACAACTCAATAAACTCCTTTGCGATAGACTTTGGAATATAAGTTACTTCTCTATTCTTATACTATTCCGTGTCTAGATCCTCTACCTATATATCTTAGATCTTTTACATCTAATTACTCTTAGGTGATTTATAAGCTTAACTTTCTTTAGTTGCTATAACTTTTAAATAATTATACCTAATTAATCCGTCTTGATCCTTTCGCAGTAAAGCCCCTAACGGCTTTTCTTTATTCTACAACTCCGCCTTTCTGCTAAGTGCGTCCGCTCTTACATTTTTAGTTCCCTTGGTATGCTAAATTTTAAAATAATACTCTGTAAGTATTTCCGCCTATCTAACCTATCTTCTATTAAGTTCCTTTATTATTAGAAACCCTATAAGGTTCTTATAGTCTATTTTAACTATAAACAGTTTCTCTGTGCCTTGTAAGAACGCTCTCTATTCCTTAAGTACTATAACTATACCTAATAACTCCTTATTATAGATATTATAGTTTAACTCTAGTAGTGTTATCTTCTAACTATAGTATGCTATTAGATGCCATGCATCCTAATACTTCTATAGTAAATATGCTCCTAGTGTAAAGTCTAATGCATCTATCTCAACAACTGTCTCTAACTTTAGTTGGTAGATTTTAAGAATTGGTTACTGGGTAAATAACTCCTTTAGTTCTTTAAACAGTTTTCTTTGTTCTTCTACTTAAACCCATAGTTCCTCTTTCTTTATTAGCCTTATAAACGGCTTAATACTCTTTAACCACTATACTATAAACCTCCTATAGTAATTACAAAACCCTAGAAACAACCTTAACTATATAACGTTCTCTAGTTCTTACCAATTTACTATAGCCTTAACTTTCTTTAGGTCCATACTAATCTTTCCTAGTTTAATAATAAATTCTACAAAATTGGTTTTTCTTATAAAGAACTTGCATTTTTTAACTGCTACTAGCATCTGTTCTTCTTATAGTCTCTTTAAAACCTACTTAATATGTTCTCTATATTCTTCATCACTCTCTAAGTAGATAATAATGTTGTTAAAGTATACTATAATAAACTTATTAAGGTGTTCTCCTAATACACTATTAATTTGCTTTTGGAACGTTACTAGTGCGTTTATAAGCCCAAATTGCATAACTAGCGGTTTATATAGTCCTTCCTTTAACCTAAAAGCTGCCTTCCACTTATTGCCTTCCTTAATTTTAATCTAATGGTACGCCCACCTTAAGTCTATCTTTATAAAGATTTGCGCATTGCCTACCCTATTTTAGATTTTGCTAATTAAGGGTAAAGGATACCTATCCTTCCTAGTGATACTGTTTAACTATTTATAGTCTATACACATCCTAAGTTTTCTATTCTTTTTTAGGATAAATAATACTAGATATCCTACTAATAACTGTAATAGTCTAATATATCCCTTTTATAAGTTCTCCTAGATAAACTTCTTAAGCGCTACTAACTTGGTTTTAGTAAGCTAATAGATTAGAAAGAACTTTAGACTTATTCCTAGTTCTAATTCTATCTTATAGTCCTATGCTATATACTTTAACAGCTTTTTACTTTCTAGTAACTATAACTTTTTACCATACTTGTAGTATCTTTTTGGTATATAACTTAAGCTCTACTTAGTCTCTTTATACATTACTCCGACTTAGTACTATACCAACTTAGTTTACTATCGCACTTTATATTATTAAGTATTCCTAATATTAACCTAACCTATAACCTAATTAACCTTTAGATTATATTTCTATAACTAAGGAATTCCTAGTATCGCCTTGTCCTTCCCTAATAGTAGGATATTAAAAGACACCTTAACTTATTTTCCTTTAATAGTTAACTAAATAGGTCCTGTTTTAAGATTAATAATGCCTCCTTTATAGGCTATCTAATCTCCTATAATTATTATAAGTAGATATAGGTATTCCTTCTGTCTATATAGTAACCCTATCCTTTTTACTGCTGCTAGTAATATATGGTTCCTTATTGCTCCACTATCTATTAACGCTTTAAACTGATAATCTTGCTATTAGACTTATAAATTTAGGTATTAACCTTAAATTCCTTTAAGGGTTTAAGGCTCTACTACTAGTTTCCTCTAGTCCTATAGGCCTCCCCTTTTCCTAACTATTGGTTACTAGATCTTGTTTGTACTTAGTCCATCCTAGGCTAATACTTAGTTTGTTTCTTTTCCTCTATATACTATAGACAAGTGTTTTCTAGGCACTTTTACCACTGTTGTCCGTCTAGATATTCTTCTATAAGGAATCTTCCTAGTTAAAGTGTTAAGTCCCCTTAGCTTTGCACTTCTACTAGGTGCTATTTATATATATACTTAGCATCTCTAAACTGCCTTTCCTTGGGTGCCTAATATATCCTTACTGGGTACTTCTAACTTTTATCTTTTAGTGTTCTATATATATTGCACGTATTATCTATATAAGCTATCTATAATAGTGTATAATACGCTAGGTGTTTTAGGTTAACTCTTAGCTTATCTCTATTCTTAAGTTTAAACCTATACTGTGTTAACCTAACTTCTAGTATCTCTATTACGGGTACTAAGATTTGTTACTTATTTCTCTAGTCCCTGGATCCTTCTTCTAGATTCCTTAACGTTATAATTAACGCTCCTTTAATATAATTTATACGTTTCTCCGTAATGGGTTAGTCTTAGATAACATTTTTATTTAGCCACATATAAAAATCTTCCTATTTATTATTATGTTGTTGCCTATACCACTTTCTATATAACTGGTTTAGTGTATATAGTCTATCTGTTAGAAAGTACCTTATTATTACTGCGTTATAATATCCTTTAGTGTGTCTTTCTTTAAACCTAGTTAGAATTCCTAAATCTTCTTTTTATTCTAGTTTATTTAACTACTTTACTCTAGGCGTACCTGCCTTAGGCCTATTAGTAATTCTTTATATAGGTGCTCTATCCCTTATATGACCTGCTATAGACCTTCTATCTAGCTTTTATTCTTACTATGTAATAATTCTTGCTCTAATCTTACCTATAGTTTCTTGTTTTCTATGTCTTGTAGCTAGATCCTTAAAGTTCTTTTACTTCTTAATCTCCGTATTAACTTTTTAATCTTTAGGCTAAACACTATATTTACCTAGGATAGACGTTCTTACTTATTCCCTAAACTTATAGTTCTTGAACTTACGTCCTATACTTATTCATTTATCTTTAAACTAAGCCTTTGCTCTTTCCTATTAGTTTTTATTTGTTATAGGTACTTAAGCCTTCCTTATTACTTCTTATAAATCTTAGGTATGTCTTATCTCGTTTTATAAATCTTAAGTGTCTTATATCTTGTTATAAGAATCTTAAGCCTATGGCCTTTTGCCTTTTATAAGTGGTGAGCTAGCGCTAGCAGTCCTTTATGTTACGGACAGCTTAAGTACAATGTTACGACTACTTGGGGAAGAGTCGGAGGAAGCTAGTTAGTTGATATAGGCACGGTTTAGGATGGAACCGGTGGAGCCATATAACGAGGAATGTTAACCAAGGTTATATGGTATGCTACGTATTAAACGCAAGGAACGGGAGGAACTCACGTACCTTACGTATAACACGTACCTCACGTATAAGAGAGGATTTCTTAGGCGTACGATTATGTATTTAAAGGACCACAGTCCCTACCTAGATAGTTCTCTCTTTATAGTAAATCTTAGAATACAATTGGAGTTAATCTGTTGGGCAACCACTCTACTAGTTATTATTACGTTGTTAATTTCTTATTTACCTATACACCTAGCCTAATAATAGGACCTACCGTAGTTCTTGCTACAAGGTTCCGTTACACATTTACTACCTAGTTATGGTATTAACAAAGTTAAACAATATGCTACCTAAAGCACTAGTCGCGATGCTATTAACGGCAACAACTACCTCAGGATTAGGAGACACTAGTATAGTAGATATGGACTCACAAGTGGTTACAAGAGGTTAGTTATAGAAAATAGTTGATTGCTTATTAGATAATAATAGGATACTTAAGGAACATATTAATAGAATTAGAGCGGTAAAGGTTAAGTTACCGTTAATTAAATAATTCTTAGGAGAAAGGTTAAAACTTAAAGGATTCCTTACGTAAATGCATTTTAAGGTTATACAGAAAGGAGTAAAGTTGGCAACACCTATAGATTAAGTGGCGTATATAGGATTGTTCTTAATAGGAAGAGTACTGGAATAGTTTAAACCTTACCTTATAGAAATATAAGTTAGCGGTATAACAACTACTAACTAAGACGTACGATTTATGTTTACTAGTTAGAATGGGTTTGTAGAGAGACTAATATAGATATTTAGAGACCTGGAAGTATTAACTATAGCGGAACAGAAGCTTTAAAACTTAGTATAACGTTCTTTAGTAATTAAGTACACGACGTAGTTTCAGACACTTATAATATAGGTTAAGTGGAACAATAAGGCGCTTATAGCATAGTATAAATAGGGACTTAAGGCTAAAGTCTAGGACGTAATTATCCTAATAGAAGATGCGGAAAGTCTATAAGACTTAATAGATTAGTTAATAAAGATTAATAATAGGATCTATTAAAGGGAACAAGCTAAGAAAGGGCAAGATAGAGTTCTATAGTTATATAAGGCGCAGAGTATATATTAACAAACATAGAGCTAAAAACTATAAAATGGCGCAGAGCTAATAGACCTAAGTAGTACTAAAGAATCTAAGAGATAGATAAAGAAACTATAGAAACCTAAAGGTTAAGGATTAAGTAATTATAGGACTAGGGAGCAGAGGCTAAACTAGGGATCTTAGCAGTAGAAGGTGTTTAGGCGGACTTTATAATAAGAAAAATGGTTTAAAGATAGAGCTTATATAAATTATGGAAAATAAGGTTATTTCGCTAGAGACTATAGAGGTGGTTAGAGTAACTACGCGGTAAAGGGCACTAGGTTATTAGAGTACGATAACGCGAATATAGGGATGTTGCGTAGGACTAAGGAGTGTTTAATTAAATACTTCGCGTTTTATTATAATAACGCATACCAAATTTATAAAGACGTTAAGTATAGTGTAAGCTATTAGCTATAAGAGCTAGAGTTAAAAGAACTTAAAGGAACTAGAGAGTTAGATAAAGAATAAGATTAACTCTATAAGCTAGATTAAGATGTTAAAGCAATATACAGATAAAGATTAGCAATAATAATAATAGAGTTAAAGTATTTATTAATTAACAGTAATAAGGAAGAAAAGGAGGCTAACTAGGAGTACTTATACCTTGGTAACGTAATAGAAGTAGAGACTAAAACTACTATAAAACGCGGATTAGTAACGGGTATTATAACACCATTAGATATAGCATCTATTGCTTTATAAGATAGAAGGAGTAATATCTAGAGACGATTAAGCAAGTAAATGACTGCTAGTGCTAGCTCACCACTTATAAAAGGTAAAAGGCTATAGGTTTAAGATTCTTACAAAGAGATAAGGAAAGCTCTAGACTTGTAAGACGTAATAAGGACAGCTTAAGAACCTACAATAAACGAAAACCAATAGGAAAGAGCAGCAACTTAGTTTAGTAATAAATAAGTAAGTATAGGACGCAAGTTTAAGAACTATAAGTTTGGGGAATAAGTAAGAACGTTATTAGGAAGCTAAGATTTTGAGAAATAAATAAGGACTATAGTAATTCTAGGTAAACATAGTGTTTAGCCTAAAGATTAAAAAGTTAATACTAAGATTAGGAAGTAAGACGACTTTAAGGATCTAGCTATAAGACGCAGAAAATAGGAAACTATAGATAAGTTTAGGCAAAGAATTATCGTATAGTAAGAGCAAAAGCTAGATAAGAGGTTAGCTATACTAGGTTGTATAAGGGATAGAGCACCTGTATAAAGAGTTACTAATAGGCCTAGTGCAGGGACGCCTAGAGTAAAGTAGTTAGATAAACTGAAATAAGAAGAGGATCTAGATATTCTAGTTAGGTTTAAAAAAAGACATACTAAAGGATATTACGATGCAGTAATAACAAGGTACTTTCTTATAGATAGACTATATACACTAAACTAGTTGTACGGAAAGTAGTATAGGTAATAATATAATAATAAATAGGAAGACTTTTATATATAGCTAAACAAAAAAGTTATCTAAGACTAACCTATTACGGAAAAATGTATAAGTTATATTAAAGGAGTGTTAATTATAATATTAAGGAACCTAAAAGAGGGATCTAGGAACTAAAAAGGAGAACAATAAATCCTAATACCTATAGCAGAAATACCAGTAGTTAAGTTAACTAGGTATTAGTTTAAACTTAAGGATAAAGACGAACCAAGAGTTAACCTAAGTTACTTAGTGTATTATACATTATCGTGGATAGCTTATCGTGGATAGCTTGTATAGATAACGTATATAACATATATAGGGCACCAAAAGATAAGAACCGGAAATACCTAGTAAGGATATATTAGGTACTAGAGGAAAAACGGTTTAGAGATGCTAAGTATATATATAGATGGCACCTAGTAGAAGTATAGAGTTAAGGGGACCTAATACTTTAACCTAAAAGATTTCTTATGGAAGAATGCCTAGATAGATAATAGTAGTGGGACTGCCTAGAGAATACTTATCTATAGTATATAGAGGAAAAGAAATGAACTAAGTATTGGCTAAAAGTAGACTAAGTATAGATAGGATCTAGCAGCTAATAATTAGGAAAAGGGGAGGCCTATAGAACTAGAGGGAACTAGTAGTAGAGCCTTAGACCTTTAAGGGAGTTTAAGGACAACACCTAAACTTATAAGTTAAGTGGTAAGATTAGCAGTTTAAAGCGTTAGTAGATAGTGGAGTAATAAGGAACCACATGTTACCAGTATTAGTGGAAAGGATAGGATTACTATATAGACAAAAGGAACACCTGTATCTACTTATAACGATTTTAGGAGATTAGATAGCCTATAGAGGAGGCATTATTAATCTTAAAATAGGACCTATTTAGTTAACTATTAAAGGGAGACCAGTTAGAATGTCTTTTAATATCTTACTATTAGGAAAAGATAAGGCAATATTAGAAATGCCTTAGTTACAGAAATATAATCTAAAGATTAATTAGGTTACAGGTTAGGTTAATATTAGAGATACTTAATGGCGTAAAGTGTAACAGTAAACCAAGTTGGTATAGTATTAAGTTAGAGTGATATATAAAGAGACTAAGTAAGGCTTAAGTTATATACTAAAGAGATACTATAAGTATAGTAAAAAGTTATAGTTACTAGAAAGTAAAAAGCTGTTAAAGTATATAGTATAGAATTATAAGATAGAGTTAGAACTAAAAACAAGTCTAAGGTTTTTTTTTAATTTATAAGCTTACTAAAACAGAGTTAGTGGCACTTAAGGAGTTTGTTTAGGAGAACTTATAAAAGGGATATATTAGACCGTTGTAGTTATTAGCAGAATATCTAGTACTATTTATTTTAAAGAAAAACGGAAAACTTAAAATATATATTAACTATAGACAGTTAAACAGTATTACTAGAAAGGATAGGTATCCTTTACCCTTAATTAGCGAAATCCAAAATAGGATAGGTAACGTAAAGATCTTTATAAAGATAGATCTAAGGTAGGTGTACCATTAGATTAGGATTAAAAAAAGGCAATAAATAGAAGGTAGCCTTTAGGTTAAAAGAAGGACTATATAAGCTATTAGTTATATAATTCAGACTTATAAATATACTAGTAACGTTCCAGAAGCAAATTAATAGCGTATTAGGAGAACACCTTAATAAGTTTATTATAGCATACCTTAACAACATTATTATCTACTTAGAAAGTAAGGAAGAATATAGGGAACACGTTAAATAGGTCTTAAAGAGACTATAAAAAGAATAGATGCTAGTAGCAATTAAGAAATGCGAGTTCTTTATAAAAAAAAAACCAATTTTATAGGATTTATTATTAAACCTAGAAGAATTAGTATGGACCTAAAGAAAATAGAAACTATAGTAAGTTAGCAAGAACTAGAGAATGTTACGTAATTAAGGTTATTTCTAGGGTTTTGTAACTACTATAGGAGGTTTATAGCACAATAGTTAAAAAAATATTAAGCCGTTTATAAGGTTAATAAAAAAGGAGGAACCGTAGGTTTAGGGTAATAAGTAAAAGAAGCTGTTCCAAGAACTTAAAGAGTTATTTACCTAAAACCCAATCCTTAGGATCTATTAACTAGGGTTAGAAATAGTTATTAAGATAGATGCATTAGACTTTGTACTAGGAGTATATTTACTATAAAAGCACTAGGACGCATAGCATCTAGTAGTATACTATAGTTAAAAGATAACACTACTAGAACTAAACTATAACATTTATAACAAGAAGTTATTAAGTATAGTTACAGTGTTAAAGGAATGGAGAGCATTCTTATAAGGCATAGAGAAACTATTTATGGTTAAAACGGACTATAAGAATCTTATAGAATTCCTAATAATAAAGGAACTTAATTAAAGATAGGTTAGGTGGGCGGAAATACTTATGGAATACTATTTTAAAATTTAGTATATTAAGGGTACAGATAATGCATAAGCAGATACTCTAAGTAGAAAAGCCAAACTATAAAATAATAAAAAGCCATTAGGGGCTTTACTACAAAAAGATTAAGATAGATTAATTAGGTACAATTACCTAAAAATTATAATAACTAGAGAAGGTCAGATCTATAAATTACTAGAAAGTGATTAGATATAGAAGATTTAAAAAGTATAGGTAGAAGATTTAGACACGGAATAGTATAAAAATAGAGAAGCAACTTATATTCTAAGGTCTATTACAAAGGAGTTTATTAAATTATTCTATAAGGGACTAACTTAAGGACATAATAGAGCTATAGGCTTAGTATTAAGACTTTAAGAGGAGTATATTGTTTAAGGAATCTAGGGACTAGCAAGATAAGTTATAAGAGAATATCTAGATTACTAAAGAAATAAACTAATAAGGTATAGGCTATATAAAGGGCTATAACCTATTAAAATACTAGAGAGACTATAGGAAGTTATATTATAGGACTTTATTATTAAGTTACTAAAGTTAAAAGATCCTATTACAGAATAAGATTATAATGCGATCTTAGTAATAGTAGATAAGCTTATAAAGTGGGGGTACTTTATAGCATGCACAGAAAAAATGTCAGTAAAAGATATTACTAGAATCTATATTAAGGAAGTATTTATAAGATATAGAGCACTAAGCAAGATTATATTAGATAGAGATCTGAGATTTATAGCAGCATTCTAAAAGGTATTTTTAGCGGAATAAGGAGTTCGCGCAGCAACCTTAATAGCATATTATCCGCAAACGGACAGATAGATAAAAAGGTTAAACTAGACACTAGAACAGTATCTAAGGCACTATGTTAATTATATATAAAACAATTGGGTATTGTTACTACTAGTTATACAGTTTGTATATAATACAACACTATAAAAAGGAATAGGAATGTTACTATTTAAGGCGAATTACGGATATAAGCTAAGATTATTATTATTACTACGCTAAGTAAAGAAAACGAGTAGCATAGCCAAGTAAAGAATAGAGACTTTAATAAATCTTTATGCAGACCTTAAAGAAACAGCTAAACTAGTATAAGAGTAAATAAAAAGGTACTATAATACTAAGAGATTTGAGGGACCAGATCTTAAGGAGGGAGATAAAGTATAGCTACTATATAAAAATTTTAAGAGTTAATAACTAAGTAAGAAGTTGGACTATGTTAGACTAGGACCTTTCAAAATCACATAAAGAATTTTATTAGTTATATATAAGCTAAACCTACTAACCAAAATAAGAATTTACCCTATATAGTATATCGTAATGCTATAGCTAGTATATAGGAGTGTTAAACTACTAGTCTATAAGGCAGACATGTACAGAGGGTAAGAAGAAGATAAATAGCAAGTTTTAAAGATTATTGGTTATAAGGACGTAGATAACGAAACGTAGTACAAAGTAAAGTAGATAGGCTATAGTAAGACTACCTAGGAAAGGTACAGGAGTATTAGAAGAGAAAGGGTTAGGTAATATTAATAAGGAAAAATCGCCAAAGAACGAGTTACCTAAGGGGGACCTAAAAGGAGCAATTGCCGAGCTACTTAGAGTTGTTTCCCTTACAGGGGGAGAGTTCGTTCTTTTATTACTAAGTTCCTATAGACCTTGTTCTATAAGTTTCTACTTCTTAGAATAAACCTTCTTAAGACGGAGTAACTAAGCGGACGCTATAATCTAAGCGTTTAAGGCTTTCTGCTCCGCATCCTAAGAACGCTTAAGCTTAGCCAGGGCCTGCGCTAGGTCACTATTAAGTTTTACAGTGGTAGATTAAACGCGAGACCCTATAACAAGTTACTTAGGGAACGCGAAGACTATTAAGAGTTATAGGACGCGTATATTTAGCGTTAGAAGTAGAACGAACGTCACAAGACAATTAAATATTTGCTTTAGTGCACTCTAAGTAAGAGGAAGGTTGTTAAGATAAAGGACTCGCTAGCGCGATATAGACTAGCCCCTCTTTCACATAATAAGAACATAAAGACGGCATTATTTTACTAAGTAATAGTATGGCAGTAATAGTACGAGTATAATATTGCGCGTATAAAGAAGAAGATGCTTTAGGTATAATAAGTAAAGATATTAACTAAATTAATTAGACGGATATTACACCTCTAATAGATAACTTGGAGATGTTAGGGATCTTTAAGGACGAAGATAAAGAGAAGGGAGATAGTGTTACGGACAGCTTAAGTACAATATTACAACTACTTAGGGAAGAGTTGGAGGAAGCTAGTTGGTTAATATAGGCACAGTCTAGGATGGAACTGGTAGAGCTATATAACAAGGAATAGTAACCAAGGTTACGTAGTGTGCTATATATTAAACGTAAGGAACGGGAGGAACTTATATACCTTATATATAATACGTACCTTACATACAAGAGAGGATTTCTTAGGCGTATAATTGTGTATTTAAAGGACCATAGTCCCTACCTAGATAGTTCTCTCTTTATAGTAAATCTTAAAATACAATTAGAGTTAATCTGTTGGGCAACCACTCCACTAGTTGTTATTACGTTGTTAACTTCTTGTTTACCTACACACCTAGCCCAATAATAGGACCCACTGTAGTTCTTGCTATAAGGTTCCGTTACACTTTGCTCGCTTAACTGTTTTTAAATATTGCTCCTTCTATCTTATAAAGTAATAGATGTTGTATCTAATGGTGTTACAATATCCGTTACTAACCCTTATTCTATAGAGGTTTCAGTCTTTGTTTCTATTATATTATTAAGGTTTAAGTGCTCCTAGTTAGCCTCTTTTTCTTCCTTATTGCTATTAATTAATAAGTACTCTAACTCTATTGTTATTGTTACTAATCTTTATCTATATGTTGCGGTAACATCTTAATCTAGCTTATAGAGTTAATCTTATTCTTTATCTAACTCTCTAGTTCCTTTAAGTTCTTTTAACTCTGGCTCTTATAGCTAATAGCTTGCGCCATACTTAGTATCTTTATAAATTTAGCATACGTTATTGTAATAAAACGCGAAGTATTTAACCAAACACTCCTTGGTCCCGCGTAATGCTCCTATATTTACATTATTATACTCTAACAACCTTATACCCCTTACTGCGTGGTTGCTCTAACCACCTCTATAGTCTCTAGCGAAATGACCTTTCTTTCCATAATTTATGTAAGCTCCATTTTTAACCCATTTTTTTTTGTTATAGAGTCCGCCTAAACATCTTCTGCTATTAAAATCCCTAGTTTAGCCTCTGCTTTAGGGTTCTATAATTACTTAATCCTTAACCTCTAGGTTTCCATAGTTTCTTTATCCATCTCTTAGATTCTTTAGTACTACTTAGGTCTATTAGCTCTACGCCATTCCATGGTTTTTAACTCTATGTCTATCGTTGCGTACTCTGCGCCTTATACAACTATAGAACTCTGTCTTGCCCTTTCTTGGCTTGTTCCCTTTAATAGATCCTATTATTAATCTTTATTGCTTAATTTATTAAATCTCTTAGAGTATCCGTATCTTTTATTAGGATAATTATGTCCTAGACCTTAGTCTTAAGTCCTTGTTTATACTGTGCTATAAGCGCCTTATTATTCTACTTAACCTATATTACAAGTGTCTAAAACTGTGTTATATACTTAATTACTAAAGTTTGTTATACTAGGTTCTAAAGTTTATATTCCGCTATAGTTAATGCCTCTAGATTACTAAACATCTATATTAACCTTTCTATAAACCCGTTCTAGCTAGTAAACATATACTATACATCCTAGTTAGTAGTTATTACTTTATTTACTTATATTTCGGTAAGGTAAGGTTTAAACCACTTAAATACTCTTCCTATTAAGAACAACCCTGTATATACCACTTGGTCTATAGGTGTTGCCAACTTTACCCCTTCCTGTATTACCTTAAAGTGCATTTGTATAAGGAACCCTTTAAGTTTTAACCTTTCCGCTAAGAACCGTTTAATTAATAGTAACTTAACCTTTACTGCTCTGATGCCGTTAATACGTTCCTTAAGTATCCTATTATTGTCTAATAATTAATTAACTATCTTCGAAGTTCAGATCCAGAGCCAACGCAGAGATGTCGTATAGCGTGCGGACAGGACCTGGTGGTGGTTATAGGCGTCGAGGGCGGTGGTAAAAAAATTTCGGATGGTGAGATCTTGAAAACCACTACTGTTGGCCCTCTACAGTATAATAACTACTACACTGTTCTATCTAGGGCACCTATACAATCCAACATAGATAAGCAGTTTTCGATAACATCCTTAAAAACCCCAATGGAAAGCATCGACGACCTCATATTAACGAATAGATAAGCGCGAGCGAACAAACAAACGAGCAAATATACGGCCCCTCCTAACCCCTAGGGCGATCGCCCGCGGAGCATGCGGTCACTCGCCGTACTACCATAATACTACTAAAAGGCAGCTGGATAACCGTACGGTTTTCCTTATCTCCTCTTGACGGAGTGGTGCCTTTAGAGAGGGCCTAGTGACTAGGGCCTAGGCGCAAAAGATACCTAGATACACACACACATCCCGCTTTCGTCTTTTAGTATTAGGATGGTAGAACGGATAAATCCCCCTTACGCCTTCGATAGGCCTTAGGGGGGGGGAGGCAAGGCGTATATAGCAATGGTCAATAAGAGATAGCATATAGGAGGTGGTTAAGATACGGGACACAACTATATACAGCAATTAATCGGCAAGGCCTAGCTAGGACGTAGTAAATCCTAGCTCTAGATAAGCTAGAGAAGGAAGCAGTAGTTCCCAAAAAGTTTAAAACATCTAAGGAGGAGGACGTAGCTATAGGCCCGCAGGGCCGCTGCTACGTGCAGGCATAGCAAATCGGGGGTTTTCATCCTACTAAGGTGGCTCATAGGGTTTTTCCTTCCCCCCTAGTAGCAAGGGTTTTTTCCCGTTAATATTACTTTTCCCTTATATACAGAGTAGTCTGCGTGGGCCTAGATAGGATCTGTATTAGACGTTAATCAAAGAATCTACTACTACTAATTAATTAACTATCTCTTGTAACTGTCCTTGCGTGACTATTTATAAATTAGTATCTGCCATACTAGTGTCTCCTAACCCTAAGGTTGTTGCTGCCGTAGTTATAACTAGTGCTTTTGGTGGCATATTATTTGACTCTCTCTGTTTTAATACCGTAACCTTAGTAGTGAATGTATAATGGAGCCTTATAGGAGGTACTACAGTGGACTCATTAATGGGCTAGGTATATAGGTATAAACAATAGTTAATAACATAATAACAACTGGTAGAGTAGTTACCCAACAGATTAACTCCAATTATATTCTAAGATTTACTATAAAGAGAGAACTATCTAGGTAGGGACTGTGGTCCTTTAAATACACAACCGTACGCCTAAGAAATCCCTTTGCTCCGTGAGGTACGTGTGCTCTATATACTCTGTCCTACAGATCACATAGATCATACAGATCACACAGATCACGTCACGTGACCTCGGCTACCATTCCTCGTCACATGGTTCCACTGGATCCATCCTGGACCGTGCCCTTATCAACCAACTAGCTTCTTCCGACTCCTCTCTAAGTAGTCGTAACATCGTACTTAAGCTGTCCGTAACAGCCGTCGCCAGAATAGACGACGATCGTCCCTAGAACAGACGACCGTCGCTAGAACAGATGACCGTCGCCAGGATAGACGACCGTCGCCAGGATAGACGACCGTCGCTAGGACAGACGACCGTCGCCAGGATAGACGGCCGTCGCTAGAATACAGCCTGTTGCACGACCAGCTTCCCCCCCCTTGAAAAAAAAGTATATTTCGCTTCGGTACGCAGGCTCGCCAAATCGCCGTAGCGAAGTCATATGCTTGGCTGCAAGAACTTTGCTTCTGGCGGACTTGCGACCGGCCTTCCTCCGCGGTGTCGTGGTCTTTGTCAAATATCGTGAGGTTTCCACCCGTATGATATTGCCAAATTCCATCGACCTCTCTGCAGAGACAGCGTTGTACTCGCGTTTTGGCGGCCACAACGGGAGGGGTAGTTAAGGGGGAGAGGAAGAAGCGTACGTCTTCAATTTGGTTCTCCCGGCCAACCAAGGCGGTTCTCCAT
>Ga0307507_10006739_pt1 | contig 17281 bp, 14 predicted proteins | sample 7_EM_MG_FD_207223 | JGI IMG/M metagenome (GOLD analysis project Ga0307507, IMG submission 207223) | Populus trichocarpa ectomycorrhiza microbial communities from riparian zone in the Pacific Northwest, United States - 7_EM | ecosystem: Host-associated > Plants > Roots > Unclassified | place...
CGTTATCTCAGCTAAAGATGGCTGTCCTAGGATTTCGCTGTCTTGGACGGACTCCTAGAGGCAGTTCAGTCCCGTCCGGTGCTCTTGACAGCCCCCCCGCAGGGCCCCCGGATTGTTGGGGATACTGGTTCCACTTCATCTACCTATTCGCGTTGCGCACTATTGGTGTATATGGTACACGCTGGCTGTCTATATAGTTCATCTGGGCGCAATTGTAGGTGCGCTGCTTTCACTTTGCGACACAGGGTAATGGGCAACGCTCATCGGGGTATTTCTCGAGAGTTCTAGGTTTAGATAACTTTCATAATAGTTTCAGTCGCGCTTTCTGTTTGCTAGCAAAAAATCATTATAAAAATTAGTTCTCCTTTTGTAGTCCATCTCTGATACCATTGAATCTTTCAAGAGTAGCACCCCCAGCAATAAGGCCTCATCGGAAATCTCCATGCTAGAGAATTTTAGGGAAGAGCTACTCGTGAGGAAATTAGTGGTGTGGTGGAAGTAGATAATGCCGGAGAGGAGCTTTCCCTCCCTATAGTTTAATGGAGTCCAATTACAAGTGCCTGCCGTGGTTTCGGTCTCATCCATGGAGTATTGTTAAAGCCAGGAGTGTCAAGTAATGTCATTTTTGGCCGTATTGGTAAAAGAGTAAGGTTGGTCCTTGGGATTGACTTATTTCTGTTAGTCTAAGTGTCCAAATTTCCCAACTGGGGACTAGCTTACGAGAATAGGGGTCATTGCTTACTTCGAATGTTCGACGTCTGAAGTAGCGATGCCAGAGGCTCCCGAGATAAAGTAGCCTCTACCTATGCCTAACACTTGTATTGGCTATTGCATTGCTAGGTTTGAATACTTATTAGGTGTTACCTGTGACTCCTATCACTGCGATTATGACTTGGGGCCTTGTAGACTTATAGTGGCATTATGGGGGCTTGTAGAGGTATTCCGGGGGCCAAATACTTGGATGGGTGTGAGGTTGTTGATAGTTTGTGGTATTGTATTGTCTTGGTAACTGTTATTGGTATTTCGTGAGCATGATAGGCGAATGTGAACTATGTGGAGTAATCTGATAAAAGAAGTAAAGTGAAAAGATAGTTATTTTTTTTCGTAATTTCCTTCCCCTAAACATATCTGGAAAAGACGGGGTAATATATCCAAACCTAAACACCATCTCTCGCTCACCGCATGTGTCCATCCTTTTCTACAAAATTCTCGATAAAATAAAGAAAAATAACTAGGGAAACACTCCGAAATCACACAAGGCAAAATAAACGCAGGGAACACACTCCCGCTCAATACAGCATGTTCGGCCGTAATCTCCCTATACCATCCACGTATATCGTACATCAATAGCGATAAGAACAAGTATGTTTGGCTTGTATAATCGGGGTAGTCGTTGGGGTGGTGGGGCCTCAGTGGGCTTATAAGGGTTTCGGTTGGATTGAGGGGGTTGAGGCGGGCTTGAAGGGCCATAGGGCTTTACATCGGAAAAAACTATACGGCTCGGTGTAGGTATGATATAATAATATGATTACGATACTCATGGGGTGGGCATAAGTGTAGTGATTTAGGTTTATACGAGCCAAAATTTGGTGGCTTGGTGACTCTGACGAAGAGTTAATTGTGGCTCTATTTGAGGGCGGAAAAGGGTTAGGCGAACCCTCTGCTCTTTGATATCACAAATCCCAGTTGCGTGATCTTTTGAGTTGCGCTGGTTTATAAGCCGTGACTTCGACACCATTTCCCACAGCCCTCAACCTTCAACCTTCATAACCCCCGCAGCTCCGCAACCCATAGCCTGCCGTACACTGGCAACCACAAACAACATTTTCTTCAACTCATTTCCCTAAGCTATTTTCTAGTCCATTTTCTAGTTCGTTTTTCTGGTTTATTTTCTGGTTCATTATTTTAGTCCATTTCCCTATTCCATTTTCCTGGTTTGCGGTTCATAAACTGTGAATCTCTTGCTCGGGTGCTCCCAGCGCCTTGGAGGTAGGACTATGGGCTGTAGTCTATCATTTTTTGGGTGAACGGACCCTCTACGCCCGATAGCCGGATGCCCGAATGGATTGTGGGCTCGGGAGTCCCTTACGCGGCAAGCTCTGGCAATTATCCTGAAGCCCTCATGCCCCCGCCGTCCTTTATATTATGCGACTAAGCCGTGCCTCTCACGGTGGTACACCATTTCTATATCTATCGCTCGCAAACCCATTTAACTTGGCACCCTATACCGATGGGTGTTTCACCATCCTACAGAGTTGAGGGTATGGTTACTAGCTCGGTAATTCTCCCCTGGATTGTGGAATGCGCCTAAACATATTATTATATTAATTGAGGAAGCAGATAAAACCCGAAGACTCACTTCCGAGCAGAAAACATTTCACAAGTCAAACACTGGGATTCCTACGCGGGTCATTGGTTCAACTTTGACCGGATTTCGGGAGAGATAGGGAGATATGAAATCATGAAACATCACTCATCCCATCCTCCGTGGACCTCCGTTCGCCGTTGTCCTGAACCTCCCCCAGCAGTCCCTTGGCACTGCTTGCAATCCCACCTCCACCCCCGAAAAGCACTATCTCACCCCTTAAGGTCCGTTATCTCAGCTAAAGATGGCTGTCCTAGGATTTCGCTGTCTTGGACGGACTCCTAGAGGCAGTTCAGTCCCGTCCGGTGCTCTTGACAGCCCCCCCGCAGGGCCCCCGGACTGTTGGGAATACTGGTTCCACTTCATCTACCTATTCGCGTTGCGTACTATTGGTGTATACGGTACACGCTGGCTGCCTATATAGTTCATCTGGGCGCAATTGTAGGTGCGCTGCTTTCACTTTGCGACACAGGGTAATGGGCAGTCTCATCGAGGTATTTCTCGGGAGTTCTAGGCTTAGGTAATTTTCATAATAGTTTCAGTCGCGCTTTCTGTTTGCTAGCAAAAAATCGTTATAAAAATTAGTTCTCCTTTTGTAATCCATCTCTGATGCTATTGAATTTTTTAAGAGTAGCGCTCTAGAAATAAGGCCTCATTAGAAATCTCCATGCCTGAGGCTCTTTAGGGGGGAGCCACCCGTGAGCACATTAGTGGTGCGGTTGAGATAGATGGCGCCAGAGAGGGGTCTACCCTCCCTATAGTTTAACGATGTCCAAGTAGAAATCCCGGCTATGCCTTCGGCCTCGCCTATAGAAGTATCGTTGAAGCTAGGAGTGTCAAGTGATGTCATTTTCGGTTGTATGCATAAAAGAGTAAGGCTAGGCCTTGGTATTATCGTACCTTATTTCTGTCAGCGCTCGTGTCTAAATCCCCTAGCAGGGGACTATCTTACAAGAATGAGGGTTATTGCTTGGGTTACTTCGAAGTTCGAGCATCCGGCATCTGAGATACCGGTACCAGAGACTCCCTAGATAGAGTAGCCTTTAACTGTGTCCGACAGTTGTATCGGCTATTGCATTGCTAAGCTTGAATACTCATTAGGTGTTACCTGTGACTCCTATCACTACGATTATGATTTGGGGCCTTATAGACTTATAGTGGCATTATGGGGGCTTGTAGAGGTATTCCGGGGGCCAAATACTTGGATGGGTGTGAGGTTGTTGATAGTTTGTGGTATTGTATTGTCTTGGTAACTGTTATTGGTATTTTCGTGAGCATGGCGGATAAATGTGAACTATGTGGAGTAATTTGATAGAGCAGGTAAAGTGAAAAGATCGTTGTCTTTTTTTTCGTAACTTCCTTCCCCACACATATCTGAGAAAGACGGGTGTAATAAATCCAAATCTAGGCACTATCTCTCTCGCTCCCCATATGTGTCTATCCTTTGCTATAAGATCTTTTAATAAAATAAGGAAAACAAACTAACTTGGGGAACATTCTCCGAAATCTTCCAAAACCAATGAACAGAGAACACATTCCCACTCAGTAAAGCTTTCCACTACCGTGCGCATAGCATGTTCCGCCATAATCTCACTATACCGTCCACGTATACATCGTCTAGCTTCAAGCACTTCTCACATCAATAGTGATAAGAACGGGTGGGTTTTTGGCTTGTGTAATTAGGGTAGTCGCTGGGGTGGTGGGGGTTTGAGGGGGCTTTTAGGGGTTTCAATTGGATAGAAGAGGTTGAGGAAGTGGAACCATAGGGTTTTGCATCGAAAAAAACTAGGATATGTACGAGGCGCCTTTACAATGCTGCACAGCTCGGAGTAGGTACTCATGGGTGAGCATACGTCTGGCAATTTTGGTTTTTTCACAAACAAAAATTTGATGGCCTGGCGAAGCTTGACGAAGGGTTAATCGTGGCTCTATTTGAGGGTAGAAAAAATTTAGGTGAATCCTCTGCTCTTTGATATTGCAAATTCCAGTTCTGTGATCCTTTGAGTTGCCCTGGTTTATGAGCAGTGTTTTCCACACAATTTCCCACTGCCCTCAACCCTCATCACAACCATCTGCCTTCGCGACCCTCGCTCAACCTTTACAACCTCCACAGCTCCGCAACCTGCCATACGCTGACAACCACAAATAATATTTTCCTCAACTCATTCCCACAGCTGTATTCCAGTTCATTTTTCCTTTTTCATTTTTCCAGTTCATTTTTTCCAGTTCATTTCCCTATTCCATTTTTCCAATTTGCGGTTCATTACCGTGAATCTCTTGCTCGGATTGCAGTGGTTTATGGGTTGTGACTTCGACACGTTTTCCCACAACTCCCTAAACCCCCACAGAGCTACAACACACAGCTCCCCAGCACACTGGCAACCACAGACAAACATGTCAGATTCTATGTTCCCCCCTCGCATTGATGGTCCGCTGCATCTTCTGGTGCTCCGCCGTCCTTCCTGGTGTGCTCCTCTTGAGTTGCACAGGGTGGGTTGCTACTAGTAGTTCTTTGCCCGTGAGTCGTCGATGCATTATCCCTGGTTATCAAACAACTGTATATAGATTCTGGTATGTCTTTAGTTGGGCTCCTTTTACATGCGCTAACCTCAGATTAGTTATATCGCTACCTTCCAGCTTAGTGATGGCCTTAGGGCTGTCTAACATGTCGGTGGACTTACTTCCTACCAGTACTAAAAATGTAAGTTTATATCTGCCTAATTCACTTTCAAGTATTTATATTTCAAGCTAATAAGGTTCCACCAGTTCCCCCCCCTCAAACACATTCACTAACGCATAATCCTGGTACCGCAATGTCACAGACATCTGCAGAGAACTTTCCGCGGTCGTATCCTATTATTGCTTTCACACTTTTTTCTGGGCAGTGGTCCCAACGGCCTAGTCCGTCCGTCTTGGAGGGAGGACGAAACCGGCCACGGGCTATAGTCAGTCGTCTTTTGGGTGAGCGGACGCCCTACGCCCGATAGCCGGATACCTGGGTGGACTATGGGCTCGGGAGTCCCGTACGCGGCAAACTCTGGCAATTATCCTTAGGCACTCACGCCCCTCGCGGTCCTTATATTATGCCACCAAACCGTGGCTCTTACGGTGGCGCACTATTTCGTTTATCTATCGCTCGTGAACCCATTTGACTTGGGCACCTATATCAATGGATGCTTCACCACCCTATAGAATTGACGGTATGGTTACTAGCCCAGTAATTCTCCTTTGGATTGTGGAATGCCCCTAAACATGTTATTAATTAAGGAAATAGATAAAACCTGAAGACTCATTTCCGAGTAGAGGATATTCCACAAGTTAATCACGGGGATTCTTAGGCGGGTCATTCCCCTTTTTTGACTGGATTTCGGAATAAAGACTCATCGAGTCGCGATTAGATGACTAGGTGGGGGAGAATGATTGACTGACCCAGAACTGCACTCTCACAAGCGGCGGAGAGAGGTTACGAAGGCATCGTGATTGTTGAAATCATGAAATATCACTTATCCCGTCCTCTACCATCCACGGCTGTCCTGAATTTCCCCCAAGCGTCCCTTGGCACTGCCTGGAATCCTATTTATACACTCGAAAAGCACTATCTCATCCCCTAGGGCTGCTGTCTGAGCCAAAGACGGCCGTCCTGGGATTTCACTGCCTTGGACGGACTCCTAAAGACAGTCTAATCCCGTCCGGTGCTCTTGAGAGCCCCCCGCAGAGCCTCCCGTCCGTTGAGAATACCGGTTCCACTTCATCCGCCTATTCGCGTTACGCACTATTGGTGTATATGGTACACGCTAGCTATCTATATAGTTCACCTGTGTGGAATTGTAGGTGTGCTGCTTCTCTCGTTGTGAGAAAGGGTAATGGGCAAGTCTCATCGGGGTATTTCCGGGGAATTCCAGGCTTAGATATTTTTCATCATGGTTCCAGTTGCGTTTTCTGTTTGCGAGCAAAAAATCATTATAAAATTAGTTCACCGTTTCTAGTTTAAGTCCATCTCCCTGGTGCCGTTGAATCTTTCAAGAGTAGCACCCCAGCAATAGGGCCTCGTCTGAAACCTCCATTCCAGGGGTTCTTCGGGATGGAGCTACCAGTGAGCGCATTAACGGTGCGGTTGAGGTAGATGGTGTCGGGGGGCCGCCCTCTATAATTTAACAAAGTCCAAGCAAAAATGCCTGCCGTGGCTTCGGTATCACCTATAGGAGTTTCATTGAAGCCAGGAGTGTCCAGTAATATCATCTTTGGTTGTATCCGTAAAAGAGTAAGGTTAGATCTCGGTATTACCTTATTTTTGTCAGCACTTGGGTCCAAATTCCCCAGCAGGGGACTATCATACAAGAATGGGGGTTATTGATCACTTCGAAGGTTCGGCATCTAAGATACCAGTACCAAAGACTTCCCAGATAAAGTAGCCTTTACCTGTGCCTGGCACTTGTATTGCATTTCTGGGTTTGAATATTCATTAGGTGTTACCTGTCACTCCTACCGCTGCGATTATGATTTAGGGCCTTTTAGACTTATAGTGATAATAGGGGCTTGTAGAGGTATTCCGGGGGGCCAAATACGTGGATGGGTGTGGGGTTGTTGATAGTTTGAGGCACTGTATTGTCTGGATAACTATTATTGTCATTTCGTGAGCATGACCGACAAATGTGAATTATGTGGAGTAATCTGATAGAAAAGGTAAAGTGAAATATAGTTATTTTTTTCGCAACTTTCTTCCTCCAAACATATCGGGGAAAAGGCGGGGGTAATAAATTCAAATCTAGGCACCATTTTTCGCTCACCATATATGTCCATCCTTTGCTATAAAATCCTCTGATAAAATAAGGGGACAAACTAACTTGGGGAACTTTCTCCGAAATCATCCAAGACAAAAGAAACAGAGAACAGACTCCCGCTCAATAGAACTTTCCACTGCCGTGCGCATAGCATGTTCCGCTGTAAGCTCCCTATACCGTCCACCTATACATCATCTAGCTTGAGGTAACTTCCCAAATCAATAGTGATAAGAACAGGTAGGTTTAGCTTGCGTAGTTGGGGCAGTCGTTGCATCGGAAAAACCTAGGATACGAAGATACCTTTATAATTCTGTCCGGCTTAGTGTAGGTACTCACGGGGTGAGCATAAGTGCGGTGATTTAGGTTTTTACGGGCCAAAATTTAGAGGCTTAGTGAAGCCTGACCAAGGGTTAATCGTGGCTCTATTTGAGGGTGGGAAAAGGGTAGGCGAGCCTTCTGCCCTTCGATATCGCAAATCCCAGTTATCATACGTGTTCCTTTGAGTTGCACTAGTTTATGAGCCGTGATTTCGACACAGTTTCCCACAGCCCTCAACACTCATCATAGCCCTCCGCCTTCACAACCCTCAACCTTCACAACCCCCATAGCTCCGCAATCCATAGCCCTATACACTGACAACCATAAATAACATTTTCTTCAACTCATTTCTTCAACTTATTTTTCTAGCCCATTTTTCTAACCCATTTTTTCTAGTCCGCTTTTCTAGTTCATTTTCCTAGTTCATTTTCTTATTTTATTTTCCCTGTTTGCGGTTCACAAACTGTGAATCTCTTGCTCGGGTGCTCCCAGCGGCCTAGTCCGTCAGTCTTGGAAGTAGGACTATGGGCTACGGTCCGTCGTATTTTGGGTAGGCGGACCTCCTACGTCCGATAGACGGATGCTCGGATGGACTATGGGCTCGGGAGTCCCGTACGCGGCAAACTCTGTCAATTATCATTAGGCCCTACGCCCCTCGCAGTCATTTATATCATGCGATCAAATCGTGTCTCTCATGGCTGCACACTATTCCATTTATCCATCGCTCATAAACCCACTCAACTTGGGCACCCTATATCGATGGGTGCTTCACCATAGAGTTGAGGGTATGGTTACTAGCCCAGTAATTCTCTTGGATTGTGGAATGCTCCTAAACATGTTATTAATTGAGGAAGTAGATAAAACCTGAAGACTCATTTCCGAGCAGAGGATATTCCACAAGTTAATCACCGAGGTTCTTACCTGGGTTGTTCCACCTGTTTAGCCGGATTTCGGAATAGAGATGGGGAGGGCGGAATCATGAAACATCACTCATCCAGTTCTCCGCTGTCCGCCCCTGTCCTGAATCTCACCGGGCGTCCCTTGGCACGCCTGCAATTCTACCTCTACCCTCGAAAAGCACTGTCTCACTCCTTAGGACCGGCTGTCTGAGCCAAAGACGGTCGTCCTAGGATTTCGCTGCCTGGGACGGACTCCTAGAGGGAGTCCAGTCCAGTCCGGTGCTCTTGACAGCCCCCCGCGGGACCTCCTGACCGTTAGGAATACTAGTTCCACTTCATCGGGGTACTTCCAGGGGGTTCTAGGCTTAGATATTTTTCATCATGGTTTCAGTTGCGTTTTCTACTTGCTAACAAAACATCATTTTTTATAAAAATTAGTTCTCCATTTCTAGTTTAAGTCCATCTCCCTGGTGCCATTGAATCTTTCAAGATTAGCACCCTAGTAATAAGGCCTCGCCAGAAGTCTCCATGCCAGGGGTTCTTTAGGGAGGAGCCACCCGTGAGCGCATTAGTAATGTGGTTGAGGTAGATGATGCTGGAGAGGAGCCTTCCCTTCATATAGTTTAACGAAGTCCAAGCACAAATGCCTACCGTGACTTCGGTCTTACCCATAGGAGTATTGTTGAAGCAAGGAGTGTCAATTAATGTCATCTTTGACTGTATCCGTAAAAGAGTAAGGTTAGACCTTGGTATTGCCTTGTTTCTCTCGGCGCTTGTGTTCGGATTCCCCGGCAGGGGACTGTTTTACATGAATGAGGGTTATTGCTTACTTCGAACGTTCGGCACTGAGATACCGGTACTAAAGACTCCCCAGATAAAGTAGCCTTTACCTGAGCCTTGTATCGGCTATTCCATTGCTAGGTTTGAATACTCATTAGGTGTTACCTGTGACTCCCATAGCTGCGATTATGATTTGGGGCCTTATAGACTATTAGTGGTATTATAGGGGTTTATAGAGGTATTCCGGGGGCTAGATAGGTGGATGGATGTGGGGTTGTTGATAGTTTGTGGCACTGTATTGTCTTGGTAACTGTTATTGGTATTTCGTGAGCATGGCAGACAAATGTGAACTATGTAGAGTAGTCTGATAGAAAGGGTAAAGTGAAAGGATCGGTTTTTTTCGTAGCTTCCCTCCCCCAAGTATATCAGGGAAAGACGGGGGTGGTGAATCCAAATCCAAACACCATCTCTTGCTCACCGCATGTGCCCATCCCTTTCTCTAATGAACTAAGGAAAAATAACTACCGTAAGTACTCAAATAGAAGAAAAATGTGCTAGTACGTTGGAATTCCCCTTCTTAGCTTAGCGAGGGGAAAACACCGCAAACGAGGCCCAGATTCGAACCGAACAAAAAGGAATATGCATAGCGCCTTACCAGGAGAGGCAACTCCAAAGTCCTAGCACATTTTTCTTCTATTTGAGTACTTACGGTAGGGGAATTTTCTCCGAAATCACACAAAGCAAAAGAAACGCAGAGAACAGATTCCCGCACAATAAAGCTTTCCACTACCTTGCGCATAGCATGTTCTGCCGTAATATCCCTCGAAGATACCTTTATAATTTTGTATGGTTCGGTGTAGGTACTCACTGGGTGAGCATAAGTGCTGTGATTTAGGTTTATAGGGGCCAAAGTTTGGTGGCTTGGTGACGAAAAGTTAATCGTGGCTCTATTTCAGGGTGGAAAAAGTTGGGCGAGCCTCCCGCTCTTGGATATCGCATATCCCGGTTACGTGTTCCTTTAAGTTGCACAGGTTTATGGGCCGTGGTTTCCACACAATTTCTCACAGCCCTCAACCCTCATCACAACCATCTGCCTTCACAACCCTCAACCTTCACAACCTTCAACCTTCACAACCTCCATAGCTCCGCAACCCATAGCCCGCCGTACACTGGCAACCACATATAATATTTTCACCTCATTTCCCCAACTTATTTTTCTATAGTATCATAGTCCATTTTTCCAATCCATTTTTCTAGTCCGTTTTTCTAGTCCATTTTTCCTGTTCATTTTTCCTGTTCATTTCCCTATTCCATTTTCCTGGTTTGCAGTTCATAAACTGTGAAGCCCTTGCTCGGGTGCCCCCAGCGGTCTGGTCCGCCCGCCTTGGAGGTAGGACTATGGGCTATAGTCTATCATTTTTTGGGTGACCGGACACCCTACGCCTGATAACTGGATGCCCGAATGGACTGTGGGCTCTGGAGTCTCGCACGCGGCAAGCCCTGGAAATGATCCTGAAGCCCTCATGCTCCCCGTCGTCCTTTATATTATGGGACCAAACCGTCCCTCTCATGGTGGTGCACCATTTCTATATCCATCGCTCATAAACCCATTTAACTTGGCACCCCATATCGATGGGTGCTTCACCACCCTATAGAGTTGAGCGTATGGTTACTAGCCCGGTAATTTTCTCTTGGACCGCGGAATGCCCCTAAACATGTTAATAATTGAGGAAACAGATAAAACCCGAAGGCTCATTCCCAAGCCGAGGACAATCTACAAGTTAAAAACACCAAGATTCTTGCGAGACTCGTTCCACTTGTTTGACCGGGTTTCGGAATAGAGACGGGAGGGCTGAAATCATGAAACATCACTCATCCAGTCCTCTACCGTCCTCGGCGGTCGAAGATCTCCCCCAGGCATCCCTTGGCAAGCCTTCAATCCCACTTGTACCCTCTAAAAGCACTGTCTCATCCCTTAGGGCCCGCTGTCTGAGCCAAAGACGGCCGTCCTAGGATTTCGCTGCCTTGGACGGACTCCTAGAGGCAGTCCAGCCCTGTCCGGTGCTCTTGACTTGTTGCAACGAAGGGGGGGTTGAATCAAAAAATGATCGAAGGACTTGAACAGGCTTTTTCGAACCGGGGGTTATAAGATAATAGAACCCCTTCTAACAAAATGGTAAACGATGACATTTGAAGGCAGTTGGAAGCAAAGAAATGTAGGAAAAATGAGCAAAATTTAGGAGAAGCAAATAAGCCAGCACTGGCACCCCGCTTCCCCTGCTTCTTAGCAATAAATGCTCTGGCAGCTGTAAAAGCTCTTACTATTTTTGCTTACTAAGACATTAAAGAACCCCCCCCTTCAATCCCCATTTTCAGAAGTCCCGATTCAACCCCCCCCCATTCTAACCCCTCGGGTTCGATTACCGAAGGGCTTCTTTGCAACACTGCTCTTGACAGCCCCCCACAGGGCCTCCAGACCATTGGGAATACTAGTTCCACTTCATCGGGGTACTTCCGAGGGGTTCAAGGCTTAGATATTTTTCATCATGGCTTCAGTTGCATTTTCCGTTTGCGAGCAAAAAATCATTATAAAAATTAGTTCTCCGTTTCTAGTTTAAGTCCATCTCCCTAGTGCCATTGAATTGAATTTTTCAAGCTTAGCACCCCAGCAATAAGGCCTCATCAGAAATCTCCATGCCAGCGGTTCTTCAGGAAGGAGCTACCCGTGAGTGCATTAACGGTGCGGTTGAGGTAGATGATGCCGGAGAGGGGCCGCCCTCTCTATAATTTAACAAAGTCCAAGCAAAAATACTTGCCGTGCGTCAAGTAGTGTCGTTTTTGGTTGTATCCGTAAAGAGTAAGGTTAGACCTTGGTATTACTATACCTGATGTTTGTTAGCACTTGCGTCCAAATTCCCCAGTAGGGGACTATCTTACAAGAATGGGGGTTATTGACTAATTCGAACGTTCGGCATCTGAGATACCGGTACCAGAGACTTCCAGATAGAATAGCCTTCATCTGTGCCTGACACTTGTATTGCATTTCTGGGTTTGAATGAATATTTATTAGGTGTTACCTGTCACTCCTATCGCTGCGATTATGATTTAGGGCCTTTTAGGCTAATAGTGATATTATAGGGGCTTGTAGAGGTGTGCCGGGGGCCAGATGCGTGGATGGGCGTGGGGTTGCTGATAATTTGTGGCACTGTATTGTCTTGGTAACTATTATTGGTTTTTCGTGAGTATGATAGACAAGTGTGAACTGTATGGAGTAATCTGATAGAAAAGGTAAAGTGAAAGGATCGTTGTCTTTTTTTCGCAACTTCCTTCCCCCACACATATCTCGAAAAGACGGGAGTAATAAATTCAAATTTGGGCACCATCTCTCGCTCAACGCATGCGTCTATCCTTTTCTACAACATTTTCTAATGAAATAGGGAAAAATAACTAGGGGAACTTTCTCTGAAATCACAAAGCAAAACATACAGTGAACAGATTCCCGCTCAATAGAGCTTTCCACTACCGTGTGCATAGCATGTTCCGCAGTAGTCTCCCTATACCATCTACGTATACACTATCTAGCTTCAGGTACCTTCCACATCAATAGTGATAAGAACGGGTAAATTCGGCTTGTATAATTGGGGAAGTCATTGGGGTGGTAGAAGAGGCTGAGGAGGGCCGGAAGTGGGACCATAGGGCTTTGCATCGGAAAAAACTAGGATAAGAAGATACCTCTACGATTCTGTACGGTTCGGTGTAGGTATCGTACTCACGGGGTAGCGTAAGCCCGGCGATTTCGGCTTTGACGGGCCGAAATTTGGTGGCTTAGTGAACCCTAACCAAGGGCTAAACGTGGCTCTATTTGAGGGTGAAAAAAAGGTGGGCGAACCTTTTGCTCAAATCCCAGCTGCGTGATCCCTTGAGTTGCACTGGTTTATCAGCGGTGGTTTCCATACAATTTTCCACAGTCCCCCACAGCTCCACAACCCATAGCCCTGCCATACACTGACAACCACAAATAACATTCCTTCTACTCATTTCCCCAGCTTATCTTTCCAGTCCATTTTTCTAACCCATTTTTCTAACCCATTTTTCTAGTCCGTTTTTCTAGTCCATTTTTTCCGGTCTATTTCCCTATTCTATTTTCCTGGTTTGCGGTTCATAAACTGTGAAGCCCTTGCTCGGGTGCCCCCAGCGGTCTGGTCCGCCCGCCTTGGAGGTAGGACTATGGGCTATAGTCCATCATTTTTGGGTGAACGGGCCCCCTACGCCCGATAGCCGGATACCCGAATGGATTATGGGCTCGGGAGTCCCTTACGCGGCAAGCTCTGACAATTATCCTTAGGCCCCACGCCTCTCGCCGCCCTTTATATTATGCCACTAAACCGTGTCTCTCACTGTGGCTCACCATTTCATTTATCCATCCCTCGTAAACCCATTAACTCAGGCGCCCCACGATGGGTGCCTCACTACCCTCATTTCATTCAGTCATTACATTAGTACTGTGAAGCCAGGATTTGAGAATCATGGCTGAGGTCTATAGAAGTGTTCCCAAACGACCGGGGGCCCGGGGGGCTCCGCGGGGGGACTGCCAAGAGCCCTGGACGGGACGGGACGGCTATCTGTAGTCCGTCCAGGGCGGTCAAATTGCAGGATGGCCGTCCTTGGGCCGGATGGCGGGCCCTACAGAATGAGACGTGTGTGTTTAGGAGGGGGGGACGGTAGGAAATGATAGAAGACTGCGGGGGATTGCTGGGGACTGCACAAATGATGTCTCATGATGCTATATGATCGGCTTGGAGGTGCATGATTTCAACTTCGACTAGTGCCGGAGGTCCGAGGGCTGGAATAGTCCCCTACGGTTCTTCCGGTCCTAACCTTCCCGGGGGTAGTCCGTCTTAACACCCCCAAAAAGACGGACTAGACGACTGGGAAGACTGCCCTATAGTTGAGGGTATGATTACTAGTCTAGTAATTCTCCCTTGGATTGTGGAATGCGCTTAAATTTGTCATTAATTGAGGAAGCAGATAAAACCCGAAGACTCATTCCCGCCCAGAGGACATTCCACACGTTAAGCGTCGAGATTCCTACGCCCGCCATTCGCTCTACTTTGACCGGATTTCGGAATATAGATCGGGAGATCTGAAATCATGAAACATCACGCATCCCCTCTCTGCTGTCCGTGTTGGAAATAGCAGTTTAATGGCCGCACTTGGAGTGGGAGATGCCCGCAGTGTTACGCGTACAAATCGGCGAAGTAACGCGCGAGCTATTAAAATCTTTTACACCTGTCCTTCTTTTCCTCCAGTCTTTTCTCTCTTCATTTTTTCCTTCCGGTTCACAACATTCCTCAAGTCTTTCCTTTCCATCAACAATCAATCGTCCCCTCCTCCCCCCTTAATACAAACTTTGTGTCCCCACTTAGGCCGTTCCACTCCGCCGCGTAAAACCTTCACGGTCCATCATTACCTCTCCGTTAATTATTTTCAACAGTTCGCCGCTGTCCTGAATCTCACCTGGCCGTCCCTTGACACTGCCTGCAATTTCACCTATACTCTAAAAGCACCGTCTCACCCCTTAGGGCCCGCTGTCTGAGCCAAAGACGGCCGTCCAGGAATCTCGCTGTCTTGGAGGAACTCCTGGAGGCAGTCCAGTCCCTTCCGATACTCCGGAAAACCCCCCCACAAGGCCCCCGGACCGTTAGGAATATTGGTTCCATTTCATCCATCTATTCGCGTTGCGCACTATTAGTGTATATGGTACACGCTGGCTGTCTATATAATTCACATGGGCGCAGTTGTAGGTGCTCAGCTTTCACATTGCCACATAGGGTGATGAGCAAGTCTCATCTAGATATTTCCAGGGAGTTCTAAGCTTAGATATTTTTCATCATGGTTTCAGTTGCGTTTTCTGTTTGCTAGCAAAAACTCATTATAAAAATTAGTTCTTCGTTTCTAGTTCAAGTTCATCTCTGGTGCACCCCCAGCAATAGGGCCTCATTAGAAATCTCTATGCCAGAGGCTCTTCAGGGAAGAGCCACCCATGAGGGAATTAGTGGCGTGGTGGAGGTAAATGATGCTGGAGAGGAGTATTCCCTCTATATAATTTAACGGGGTCTAGTCACAAATGCCTGCAGTGGTTTCGGTCTCACCCATGGAGCATCGTTGAAGCCAGGAGTGTCAAGTAATGTCATCTTTGGTCGTATCAGTAAAAGAGTAAGGTTAGACTTTGATATTGACATATTTCTGTTAGTCCTAATGTCAAATTCCCCAGCAGGAGACTAGTTTACAAGAATAGGGGTCATTGCTTACTTCGAATGTTCGACGTCAGGGGCTCCCGAGATAAAGTAGCCTTTACCTGACCCTGACCCTTGTATCGGCTATTGCATTGCTAGGTTTGAATACTCATTAGGTGTTACCTGTGACTCTTATCACTGGAATTATGATTCCTACTTACAAACCTCCAGTAGTATTATGGGGGCTTGTAGAGGTATGCCGGAGGCCAGATGCGTGGATAGGTGTGGGGTTGTTGATAGTTTGTGGTACTGTATTGTCTTGATAACTGTTATTGGTATTTCGTGAGCGCGATAGATAAATGTGAACTACGTGGAGTAATCTGATAGAAAAGGTAAAGTGAAAAGATAGTTATTTTTTTATTTTTAACATCCTTCCCCAAAAATATCCAGGAAAAATGGGGGTAATAAATCCAAATCTAGACACCATCTCTCACTCACCGCATGCGCCCATCCTTTTCCACAAAATTCTCCTAACAAAACAAGGAAAAATGATTGGGAGAACTTTCTCCGAAATCACCCAAGGCAAAAGACACAGAAAAACACACTCCCGTTCAATAGAGCTTTCCACTACCGTGCGCATAGCATGTCCCACCGCAACCCCCCTTATTCCATCCACGTATACATCATCTAGCTCCAAGTACCTTCCCAAATCAATAGTGATAAGAATAGGTAGATTCGGCTTGTATAATTGGGGAAATCATTGGGGTAGTAGAAGGAGTTGGGGGGGCTAGAAGGTGAGCGTAAGCCGGGCGATTTCAGTTTTACAGGCCAAAATTTGGTGGCTTAGTGAATCTCTATTTGAAGGTTGAAAAAAGTTAGGCGAACCCTCGGCTTTTTGATATCGCAAATCCCAGCTATATGATCCTTTAAGTTACACTAGTTTATAAGCCATAGTTTCGACTCAATTTCCCATAGCCCTCAACCCTCACCACAACTATCTACCTTCACAACCCCCACGGCTCCGCAACCCATACCCCTGCCATTCACTGACGACCACAGATAACATTTTCCTCAACATTTTCCTCAATTCACTTCCCTAACTCATTTCCACAACTCATTTTTCCAATTTATTTTTCCATTTTCATCTCTCCAGTTCATTTTTCCATTTCATTTCCCCATTCTATTTTTCCAATTTGCGGTTGCGGTTCATAAACTGTGAATCTCTTGCTCGGGTGCTCCCAGCGTCCTAGTCTGCCCGCCCTGGAGGTAGGACCATGGGTTACGGTCCGCCGTATTTTGAGTAAGCGGACCCCCTACGCCCGATATCCGGGTGCCCGGACGGACTGTGGGCTCGGGAGTCCCGTACGCAGCAAACTGTGTCAATTCTCCTTAGGCCCCACGCCCCTCGCAGTCCTTTATATTATACAACCAAACCGTGCCTCTCACGGCCGCACACCATTCCATTTACCCACCGCCCATCAACCCATTTAACTTGGGCACCCCATATCGATGGGTACCTCACCACCCTATAGAGTTGAGGGTATGGTTACCAGTCTAGTAATTCTCCCTTGGATTGTGGAATGCCCCCAAACACGTTATTAATTGAGGAAGTAGATAAAACCTGAAGGCTCATTTCTGAGTAGAGGATATTCCACAAGCTAATCAACGAGATTCTTACGCGGGTCATTCCACCTGTTTGGCCGGATTTCGGAATAGAGATGGGAGGGCAGAATCATGAAACATCACTCATCCCGTTCTCCTTTGTCCGCCCCTGTCCTGAATCTCACCGGGCGTCCCTTGGCACGCCTGCAATCCTACCTCTACCCTCGAAAAGCACAGTCTCACTCCTTAGGGCCCGCTGTCTGAGCCAAAGACGGCCGTCCTAGGATTTCCCTGCCTTGG
>Ga0307507_10006740_pt1 | contig 17280 bp, 18 predicted proteins | sample 7_EM_MG_FD_207223 | JGI IMG/M metagenome (GOLD analysis project Ga0307507, IMG submission 207223) | Populus trichocarpa ectomycorrhiza microbial communities from riparian zone in the Pacific Northwest, United States - 7_EM | ecosystem: Host-associated > Plants > Roots > Unclassified | place...
TATTACTCTATATGCAATCCGTCTTATTGCTTACAAAATTTCTATCATTATAAGGTCTTTTGTTAAAAATATATTTTTCAAGTTTTGAATTTCAAGATCCGTGTGTAGTGGCGGTTTCGGTCGCTCTAGTCCGCCGTAAACTAGGGCTTTCCACCATACAAACCCGTTTTGTGGCTTGTTTTTGTAAGGGCGACAAAAGTCGGGCACACCCCCAGAATAGGAAATAAACCCAGACATTTCGTAGCACCGCGCCCGACTTACCCGTGAGCCCGAGTACATTGCGCGGGCTACTCGTAAAACCAAAACAGCACTGAAGAGCGGTGGTCAGCACAGTACCGCTAGCCACAGTTCACTCGAGGAAACCACCGAAAGTTTCTTATTCGGGTTTAGACGTTCGGGTAGGGGTCCTGTCCGGGTGGCGACGCGCTCGATTACCAATAGTGATTGATTTCATCACACCCCATTTAGCGATCATCCGCTGGGGGTTGGTGCAGACGGTACAGCACCTGGACTCGAGGACCGTATTGAAGCGGACAGTCCTTTTGGTTTTGTTGTAATTCACCGGCGATCACTCCACCACACTATATCTTTCCTTTATACCTTTTCTTATCTTGTTACTAGTTAGTTTTTCTTCTTCTTTGTCAGTCATTATATATCAACAGGAGGAAGGGATATACCTAGATGGTATAGTATATAGTAGGATACGCACACATGGCCGGCTGGGACCGGCAAGCAAAGCGCGTATGGGATCGGAATACTCAGCGGATATAGGACCGGAACTCCTTAGTCACAGAGGTATTGCGAGAAGTGTTTGTGATGGGGAACTCGCTTTGTATTTTCTATTTAAACTCCCTCTGCCGCCATAGATAGATAGGCAAGCAAGTTGGACTTGAATTCCCAGAATATATACAATCTTCCTCTTGACTTCATTTCTCTCCTCATTCCCAAACTTTGGCTCTTGCCCACTTGTCTGTTCCTCCGCAATCAGCAGCTCATAACAACGGGTTTCACAAGTATCGGGAATTGATTTGACCGAGACTCCGCCCACAAGACTTCAAAGGACCATCGCCCCCGCTTTTCTTCATCCCCAAGAATTACATCAAGCAACTCTATCGCATAAAATTACTCCTGAACCCATCCTTCACAACATTCAAACAGCCAAGAATACAAAATGTCTCAATATCACATCGAAGATAACATCAACTCTTTTAATATTAATACTAACATTTCGGTTAAGAATGTGTCGAATAACTATATGATGACTGACGAGAAGTCCCAAATGTTGGCCTGGCTATCTCCACTTGAACCCCAGAGACGACACCACGACATTCGGACCCGTAGAGTCAACAAGGTGGGAGACTGGCTTTTACAAACTGAGGAATATCGGAATTGGTTTGGTGGCATTGGCGGGAGTGAATCCGATGGCTCAGCCTTGTTTTGTTATGGAAGTCCTGGGGTTGGCAAGACCTACATTAGGTAAGAGAAAGAGATACACGAGAAAATGGTATTGCTAATAGGTTGTGGTGCCAGCTCGCTAGTGATAGATAAATTATGCACGCAGGGGATGGAGGGGGGTGCTGCCGTCGCGTGCTTCTACTTCGACTTCGCCGATTCGGAGGAGCAATCCCCGACTGCGATCTTGGGCTCGGTACTGAAACAGGTTGTTGGTGGACTGGACGAGGTTCCAGAAATAATAGTTGAAGCTTTTCGGAACAGACAGAAGGTCATTGGTGGCCAGAGGCTTTCGCTCGAAGAAATTGTGGAGTCATTGCAGGATATCTCATCTTCACGCAATACCTTTATATCCATTGATGCCTTGGACGAGTGTCCGCAAAGACATCGGGTGAAGCTTCTCGATTCACTCAACCAAATCCTCCAGAATTCCCCAGGCGTGCGAGTATTTCTAACCGGGAGGCCTCATATCCGGGGTGAGATCGACAAACATCTTCCCGGGAGGGCAACGACAAGAGCTATAACACCCAGCAAAGATGATATCATCATATTCCTCCGAGCGAAGCTAAAAGAGGATACGATGCCGGACGCGATGGACGAGAGTTTAGAGGAGGAAATTATAAAGAATGTTCCAGAAACAGTTTCGGAAGCGTAAGTAGGAAGCCACACATATAAAAATACGTAAAGTGATGTGCTGAACGATATTATGTCTAGATTCCTGCTTGTCCTCTTGAGTATCGAGACTATCTTACAAGAGGCCACCATATATCGAAGGAGACAAAGGCTAAGCGCAATGAAGGATGGCTTAGACTTGGGAAGGGCATACGGGGCAACGTTAGGAAGGATAAATGCTCAAGGTGGGGAGAAAGCGAGGCTCGGGATAGCAGTTTTACTGTGGATCTCGCATTCGAGGCGGCCTTTGCAGGTTGATGAGATACGTCACGCTGTGGCGATCCGGATAGGGTCAAATGATCTCGATAACAATGATATCCCTACCATATCCACCTTGCTGGACTGCTGTCAAGGGCTCGTTACTGCGGATAAAAGTGGCTCGACTGTTAGGTTAATCCATTTTACGCTCCGAGAATATCTCTGCACGCTTCCCGACATCTTTAGCAGACCCCACTCGATGATGGCAGAAACCTGCTTGACATACCTCAACTTCCGACACGTCAAGGACCTTTTAGCTGCCCCGTCACCTGACCCCGGAGACACACCTTTCCTTGAATATTCTTCTTTATATTGGGGAGCCCACATGCGAATAGAGCTCTCAGATCGCGCCAAGGAATTTGCACTCCAGCTTCTCGGTCAATTTGATAGTCACATATCTGCCAAATCCCTTTGGAAATCAATCCATGCCGGGTCGCGTTTCGACTATGACCCCGACGATGAACCGTTTTCCGCACTCCACTGTATCTCGTACTTCGGCATCCCTGAAGTCACAAATACTTTGATAAAGATGAACAGATGGGATATAAACCAACAAGATGGTCTAGGCATGACACCACTCATATGGGCTGCCCGATATGGGAATGAAGAGGTGGTGAGGTTGCTTTTGCGTGAAAAAAAGGTTCAATTTAATCAGGTTGACGCAGATTATGGACGAACAGCACTCTCGTGGGCTGCTGGAAATGGACATGAGGGAGTTGTGAGGTTATTTCTTAGACGGAAATTTTTCAATCTTTGGGGCGCGGGTCGCCAATGGGAGAAGGCGGCGCAAGCAGTTCGTTCCCTGTTTGGAATAAGATATGTCAACCCCGATAGATCAAGTTATTGCGGCCGAACACCACTATCTTGGGCTGCTGAAAATGGCCATGAGGGAATAGTGAGGCTACTGTTGCGACAGAAAGACGTCAACCCCGGAACCCCAGACACGAAGCATGGACGAACACCGCTCTCTTGGGCAGCTGGAAATGGCCATGAGGGAATAGTGAAGCTACTCCTTGGGCGAAGAGATGTCAACGTGGACAGCTCAGACTCGGTGTTTGGCCGAACACCGCTCTCGTGGGCAGCTGAGAAGGGTCACGAGGGAACACTAAAGGTACTGCTTGGGCGAGAAGATGTCAACCCCGATAGTTACAGTAAATTTGGCCGATCACCGCTCTCATGGGCTGCTCAGAAGGGCCATGAGGGAATTGTGAAGCTCCTGTTGGGGAGGGAAGATGTCAAGCTCGACACCTCGGACACGGTGTTTGGCCGAACACCGCTCTCGTGGGCTGCTCAGAAAGGCCATCAGGGAACCGTGAGGCTACTGTTGGGGCGGCATGATGTCAACCCCGATAGTTCAAGTATACACGGCCGCACACCGCTCTCGTGGGCTGCCGAAAATGGCCATGAGGGAATAGTGCAGCTACTGCTGGAGCAGAAAGATGTCGATCCCGATACCCAGGACACGGCGTTTGCCTGCACACCGCTCTCGTGGGCTGCCGGGAATGGCCATGCGGGAGTAGTGAAGCTACTGTTGGCGCAGAAAGATGTCAACCCCGATACCCCAGACAAGTATGGCCAAACACCCCTATCGCGGGCTGCCCAAAAGGGCCATGAGGGAGTAGTGAAGCTGCTACTAGGGCGGGAAGATGTCAACCCCGACACCCCAAGCACGGCGTATGGCCGAACACCGCTCTCGTGGGCTTCTCAGAATGGTCATGAGGGAGTAGTTAAGCTACTGCTGGGGCTGAATGATGTCAACCCGGACACCAAAGACACGAAGTATGGCCGAACCCCACTTGTGTGGGCTTCTCAGAATGGCCATGAGGGAGTAGTTAGGCTACTGCTGGGGCAGAAAAATGTCAACCCCGACACCCCCGACACGATGTATGGTCGAACACCGCTCTTCCTGGCTGCCCAGAATGGCCATGAGGGAATAGTGCGGCTACTACTGGGGCGGGAAGATGTCAATCCCGACATCCCAGACATGAAGTATGGCGCAACACCACTCTTATTGGCCGCCGGGAATGGCCACGAGGGAATAGTGAATCTACTGTTGAGACAGAAAGGTGTCAACCCCGACACCTCAGACATGACCTATGGCGCAACACCGCTCTCATTAGCTGCCGGGCGTGGCCACGAGGGAATAGTGAAGCTACTGTTGGGGCGGGAAGAGGTCAACCCCAATACGGCAGACACGGAGCATGGCGCAACACCGCTCTTGTTGGCTGCCCAAAATGGCCATGAGGCAATAGTGAAGCTACTGTTGGGGCGGGAAGATGTCAACCCCGATACCCCAGATACGGCATTTGGCTACACACCTCTCTCGTTGGCTGCCGGACAGGGCCATGAGGGAATAGTGAAGCTACTGTTGGAACGGGATGATGTCAACCCCAACACCCGGGACACGATGGATGGCCGAACACCGCTCTCGTGGGCTACCCTGAATGACCACGAGGGAATAGTACAACTACTTCGGGGGCGGAGAGATGTCAACACTCATATCCGACTGTGTCGGGCTAGAGAAAGGCGGCTCTTGATGGGTCACCGGAGGAGGCTGTTCGGAATGTGAACGCCAAAGACACAACCTATTTTATGTGGAAAATACTGCCCAAGTGCGAGGGGGTTGCGTGGCACGCTAAGCGAGGGGTAGATGTGTTCGCAAGCGGCCAGCCTGGCTAGGCTTTCGATGGGCCCCCTGGCCGGCCTGGGCTTTTGTAGGAGCCGGCTTCTGAAGTTGATCTGACCGAGCCTGGCCGGACTGCAGATGTTGTAATGTGGTGGAAGATTGATACGACTTCTTGATAACCGCATGCCGATGAGCGGAATACTTGGAATGGAATGGACTAGACAATGGGAACGGGTGGTATGGAATGGATTGAATGGATCCTGGAATGTCGACAAGAATGTGTTCTCCTTGTATATAACAGTCTGGTAACTTCTGGTAAGATTAGAGGATTAAGTTAAAACAACGATCAATTTCTCGCACTCTGTTTCCCTTTCCGAACCCATTTTTTAAGTTACACGATCCTCCTCTTACTTCAGCAGATATTTGCAGGCTTTCGAGTGATAATATGTGATTACGATAAGATCTGAGGAATGTGATTTCAGTAACATGGGAAGGGGATCAACGAAAACGGGGGCTCAGCAAACAACCAGACAAGATCGCAGCTAAAATTAAAGCTGGCGGTTGGCGGTCTCCGGTGCGGCTTGACATACGCACCCTATGGACAGCCTATTTCTTGATTGTTGGGAGAGAGCTTTAGGATATGCCCTTGGAACCAATCCAGGGTCGGAAGGAATGCGGAGACTATAGAGGGCAGAATGTGTTTGTAATATTTTTCTATCTGTTGACAGCATCGCCGTCTGTGGAAGATAAAAGGGGACACTCATGAACTTGAAAGAGAACAGAAATGTGTCTCGATTCTGGAAGGATAGGAGGTGTACTTGTGTTCAAGCCTCGTCGCCCGAGAAAGTTCGAAAGAAGGCCTGAAGAATTGTCACTTATGTTTATCATTATAAGATATCATTCATATCTTCCAAAAATGATGTGCTGCCCAGAAGGGCCTTGAGGGAACCGTGAAGCTACTATTGAGGCGTAAAGATGTCAACCCCAATGGTCCTAGTAAATCTGGCCGAACTCCGCTCTTGTTGGCTGCCGCGAATGGCCATGTGGGAATAGTAAAGCTACCGTTTATTTGTGTTCCGCTTTCGTTTTTTCTTCTGGTGTTTCAGAGATTAAGTTAGAAGTTCCCTGGATACGTTAATTCCTTTCCCCCCAATCTCACTCTTTCGCTCAATAATAGAATAGATTTTGGCTTAGGTTACGTTCTGATACCTAAGATTTATTCTCGGGCGCAGGGCATCCTGGTATTGTACGTAGTACAATAACCTTTTTCTTCTTTTTTTTCTTATCCCAATAGAGTATAATGTAAAGGTTTATTAGAGCTTTTTTTTTCATTCTTTTTTTTCAGATACGTTGATTGTTGACCCGCATGGGGTGCATGGCAGAGATTGATATTTTGTATCGTGGAGGCACAGATGGTGGAGTGGTGGTACGAGATCATGAAAGTCTGTTTGCAAAAGAATGGTGATTGCAAAGAAGGACTCCTTTCAAGAGGGCGCTCGTGTTCTGTTTTATTTTTGGAATATACCTATTACCTAACTCCCAACTATTAAATCTATGATTTTCATAATAAGCTACACAATTAGGAAACATTAGAAATATGGCAACAATAGCGGATGAGGAGAAAGTTATCACTACACGGGGGTTACCACAGGGAAAGCATAGTTGGCTGTTGGGCTGCAACGAGGGAAGGCATCGAAGAGATTTCGGTTGGAGAGGATCCACATTATACAAAATGTTTTCTCATGCCATCGGCCCCCCACTACTTGTTTGTGGGAGTGGGGCTATATCCGCTCGGGGGGCTAGCGATACATTTTCCACAGCATGGATCAGTACAGTATGTTTGAGAGATGGAGCCGAGGTTCTGAGAAGCCGACAATCAAGAACCAGAAGAGGAAGATAACGATAAAATAATTTTATCCCATCACTAGGTCGGCGCTAAGACCGCCTAATACTGATATTATGCTGCCTAAGTTACACATTAATACAAGTAATTACAAAGTCAATCGCTGAGCGACATTAAATAACTTAACTCAAGGGGAGAAGGAACGAAAGGCAAACCGGAAGGGTACGTATATAGAGATAAAGAAGTATATAAAGACACCAACGGGGCACAGATATAGAGAAAATTGGTTAAATAAATGCTAATAATAAGGCAATAAGAAATAGGGAAGGGGGAAGGGGGAAGGACGATTTGGGTAACAAAAGAGGAAGCGAGACATCCGGGGCAAAAGATCCAAAGGCTTGACATGTACAGTACAGTAACTTGTGATTCTACATGCAAAGAACTGCCCGTGGCAGGCACAAGATTCCGCTTAGCTAGGCTTGTTCCCATGAGGGAGAGTATGTCTAGTCGATGGAGATGAAGCTTTTAGGTTTTATCCATGGATATCAAAACCTGTTGGGCTTTTACGATAGAGGCTCTGATAGCTGGGACGATCCGGGGGAGAAGAGTTTTGTTGATTGCGGACATGCTGCATCTTCGGGAATGAAATTCGTCGGCTCTATTCGTCTGTCATACCAGGATCAATGTTGTTCCATTCCAGCGGCATCCTTAGAGAGTCATTATGCCCATTCTCGGCGGCCCATGAAGCGGTGTTTGGCTCCCCTTGTCAGCTGTCTTGGGATTAGTATCGGGGCGCTAGCTCTACCCTTATCACGTCTCCCTATCCCCTCCTGGAGCCCAGGCGATTGCTATTTTACCAGGGAAATCAGTTGCTTGTCTATCCTATTTATTCATGTCCGATAAAACAACCGTTATCTCCATGCATCTGTAGTATGAAACACAGCGAAATCCTGTCAACCCCCCAGGGATAACTATAAGCATATTCGGCAAGCGGGGCGGTTGGTGGGATGGAACGAAAAGCCGGCGAAAAGCCCCTTCCCTACCGAAGGTTAAGTTAAGTCAAGCGGGCGTCAGCACCTATAGCGTGGGGATTAAGATATATGTTAGGGTTGTGGGAGAGGTATTCTATTAGAAGCCTCTGATACCGCTCGGCGTACTCAGGATAAGCTTTATCGTTCGGACAAAGGTTTCAGATATGTGCTTGGGAGGGATGCAGCACCGGAAGCAATACGACTATGAAAGAGTCGGACGGGCGGAGAGTTGGATCCCCGGCGCGAAGGCTGGGAGCAGTGGGAATTCTTTGCGATGCCTGTCTTTCTTTGGTCAGCACGGGAGTCTGCGAAAGGGAAAGAGGGCATAAGTTGCGTGGAAGAGAAAGGACATGTGTCGCGACTGCTGGAAGGATAGGAGGAGGACTTCGTTATGGCTTATATATACTCCTGTCTTTGCCGTTAGTTAGTAAGTTGGTTGGTTGGGCGGAGTGTTAGTGAGCGAGAGAGTGAGTGCACGCAGGAGAACTTCCCCACAGTTGCGCGCTGGCGATCTGAGCCGTGTTTGTGTTTCCTTAAGTCTTGGCGTTTTGTTTAGTTTCGCCGCCGTTATCGCAGTCGCCGCTTAAAACTCCCGCCTTCTTGACGAGCGGGGGTGGGCATGCCAGCAGCCCCCCTATCGCAGGAACACTCCGAATATTCAAGTCAGCAGATCCTTCTCCCACCCAGAAGGCATGGGGTAACTCACCAATACCGAATGTAATGGCCTCTGCACCTGCTATCCAGATTAGAATTTTTATAGGTTCCGATCTGGTTCTCGAGGGTCCCACTCCATGCGGCTCTGGCATTGCACAAACCTGCGCTAGCCCAATCAGTACCACCGATCTCGACAACTTAATTGCCAGACGCCCATTTGCCAATAGGGGGATTTAGCTGGTTCGGCGCACGGGTCGCTAGGCCAAGAAACACTCTGTAAAGAGCTAGTGACGATACCCGAACTCTTTTCGTTCACCCTTAGGCGGGTAAATACCCGCCTAGACGATGCCTTGTCTTTAGGTACTTCTCAGAAGACAACAAATGGTCCTGTGATAAGTAGCTCAAATGGAATATAAAGTAAACAATCCAGGCTGTTTATTGAAGCAGGTTTGGCAAAAAGACATGCAGATTTGGTAAAGTTAGAAGGGAAGTAGAGAAGACGAAAGGTTTTGTTAGGAGACCCATTGAGATTAGGGTGATTTTGAAGCGTTGCTCATGATAATTATCAACTCCCCCAAATGACGCAAGCCAACCATGGTTGCTAAATCCACCTGGGGCATACTGGGGCACTTTTCCACTTTTGTTACCCTAGTGACTCTCTTGCCAGACCAGCTAAATCCCCCTAATTGATATTGCCTCCGGAGTTTAGGATTTCAGAGAGAAAAATTCTAAAATGGTTACCGTTGTGGGGTGTTTCTGTATAATCCCCTTGCCGGATGGTGTTCTGACCGAGACTGCTTGTGGTGGTAAACTACGATCATGACCCACTCGTTATACTGGGAGATTGGAGAGGTGAACATGACCTCGGATGGATGCTGTGTAACGTAGGCAATAGGTAGATAGATATGCACAGGAAGTGAAGCCCAATACTCGTAATTTTCTGACGTTTGCAAACACAACCGCCATAGGGTAGTTTTTAGCAGATAGGATGGCGTTTGGATACGCACTAGAACCCTATAGTTGTAGATAGCTTGGCGTGCAGAATTTTCTGCTCATAAGCCTTCTTTCTCTTTCTTAGTTTAGACAGACGCAACCACACCAGGCAATAACTGAATAGACAACGTCTCCTTTCTCTATCCCAATTGGTTCGCGCATCCTTTTATCTACTCTTTATCCAGTGAAATAAACAGGTCACCATCAAGTCAATTCCCTGTCAGTCTATCGTCCGGTTTAGTAGGAGGTCACGGTCATACACACGCGGGTGGATCCGGCACGCGCGACACACCATCCAACTAAAGGGCAGTTAGCCAGGGAGCCCGTCACCGGTAGATTGTTCCTAGACCGTAGCTCTGAATACACAATCATTTTAATAAAGTTGGCGTCCTGACTCCATTCATTTTTCTCAAGTACTTGTGACTTGTACTTATGCATGCGGCTTAGCATCAACAGTTAGCCAAATTCAGTGGTTTTTTTTCCCATCCCATGACCTCAACCTAATCATTAGTCCAATCGAGGATTCCCATGGATTAGGTTAGAGGTTAGGATCACTAAACTCTAGTCGATTAGTAGTAAGCTCTGTATTATGGCAGGGTGTCTTTTGTCCCGGATTGTAGAGGGAAGTCAAAACCAAGGTTAGGGATCGCTGTATCTGCGACAAGGATATTTACTTAGGTATTGCAGCAAGCGAGCTTGAAAAATACCTGTCGGGATTTTACAGATTCGGGAAGAGTTAGGGTACCTGTGATGTTTGCTTGTTGCAACGTGGGCTAGCGTGGGTTCCCATTACCCACCAAGAAAATTCGGGATCTCGGAGCCTAACTAGCAGAACTTTCAGCACATTATCTGCTATCTTAAATTCATGAAAATGGGGCAGAATGTGTGGGTTCGTTAGATTGTTTTTTCCAGATGGGCTGATTCTTGGCATGATCAAGGGTCCTTCGAAGAGATCGATATTTTATGTGAGGAGAGATAGAAAGTCGTGGCGCGGCGACCGTGTGAGATCACGAATAGACGGTAGGAGAGGAACAGTCCCATTCCAGAGAAGGACTACCTTCTTTCTAGGACAAGCCTACGCCTTGTGGTTTTCAATTATACTTAAGACATGTCTCCTGATTCTTGGCAAAGAATTCGGAGTTCTTCCTGCTAGCGTAAAACTTGGCTTGTTTTAGCTTATCGCACACAAATGCGATATGTTTCATCTGGTCTTGTTCTGTATCAGAATAGAGGAGGATATTGTCAATATAAACCCAGATGAATTGTCCTAGGTAGTTGGCTAATAGGTCAGATATTATTCGCATAAATGTTCCTGGCACATACATGTCACCTTATAGCATGACTTTGATGACGAAACATCCAAAGTGTGATTTGAAATAATTCTTATCAACATCATTGGGATCTACTCTGGTTTGAAAATAGGCATTGCTGAGGTCAATCTTGCTTGAATATCTCGGACTTCCTAGCGAGTTCAGGATGATTCTTTGGTTTGGGATAGTTGCATCGTCGTTGATTGTTATCTCATTCCGTCCTGTGAGATCGACAACTGGTCTCATTCTGATTGTATCTTTCTCTTATTGGGCGAAGATGGGTGCTGCTCCTTGAACTGGTTTCCATTTGATAAGCCCTTGTTCAATTTTCTCAATGATCCATAAACCCATCCCTTTCGCCCATCGCTCTGGAATTGCATAAGTTGGTAGAGTTTCTAGATTCTTTCCTGGTATGAGACAGATTTCGTGGTTTATCTTTCTACGGCATACTAATCTTTCTGGTATGACTTCCAGAAATACCTCTCCATGTTGGTCTATCACTTCCTCTGTGGTAATAACTCCTGCTCTGATGTTTTCCCTGGTAGGTGTGCTGTTGACTCTAATACAAAACTTGGGGAGGTCAATGGCTAACCAGCGGCATTCGATTATAGCTCCTTGTTGCTTTAGGAATGGCATTTCTATAACGGTATCATACTTCGCTAGGTTTCCTACTAGCATCTTGTTTCCTTTCATCTGCGGTTTGCCTACTGCTATGTTAATGGTACACTTCCCATGCTTCTCAGATCATGATCTCTTCAAGGCCATGAGTATCTTGGTTGGTTCCTTCATCGCTGCGCATGGTATACCGTGGGTAGTGACAATGACAGCACTAAAGCGGTTACCTCCTGTCATTCCTGTATCAAACAGAACTCTTCATCAGGGAAATGTCGGAGCGTGGTCCAAGGTGGTCCTGAACGCTCCTGGTCCACCAAGGGGGGTCGTGGTCCCCGTGGTCCACCTGGTCCACTCCGATCCGCTCTGATCCACACTTTTGGAAATTTTACCGAAAATGTGGATCAGGGTGGATCAGGGTGGACAAGGAGGACCAGGGGGACCATAACCCCCCTTGGTGGACCAGGAGTGGTTTTTACATTTTGCTGATGCTTGCTTCCTTTTGATTAATTAACATTGTTCCTTCAAGTGTGTAGTATACCTTGATTGTACAAGGGCAAGTTGTTTTTCCAGCTGCATACCTTTCAAATTCCAGGGTATTGATATATACCTCATCATAATCACTATGCTCTTTTGCTAAGTTGGAGGTTGCTTCCTTCTTAACCTTTGTCTTTCCTTTATCCTTCTGGCTTGGACAATCCTTTGCCATATGCCTTTCACCACCACAAGTCAAGCAGTACATCACGAGAGTTTTTTCTTATTATGAAATAAAAACTACATATGCTGATTCTCCATATTTAAATATATTTTCTCACAAATTTCCAAAGTTCTGTCAATAATCAAAGTTACAACTCGTTTTACTAGTGGTGGTCATGGTGAGCCATATTCCAAGGAAGAGCCGCATCCCAGGGACTGACGTTATCCGCAGTCTCTTCCTTCAGGCAGTAGTGCCTCCGATACAACACTGCTAAAGTTAACTGTACCCTGCAATTGGAGTATCTAAACATAACCAACCAAAGGGTAACTCTTTGAATACCATCCACTTAGCTTAAATCCCTTCTGGATACCATTGACTGAGAAATGTGCCATCGAAAAGTGAAACCTTTGCAAAGAATTATTTCATCTTTAACACATCATAAAATGGCGAAGAAAAATTCAAAAAATAAGCTAAAATGAGGAAAAATAAACATAGTTAATGGTTAGATTTTTCATTTTTCTTACAGTCAGAAAGGACTTTGGGGGGTGAATCTATCCTCACTGACAAGTAGTGTGTTTTGAGTAGTGATTTATGTCAAGAAAACTAATAAAATCACTAAAAACCTCACCCCAGATCTCACCTTATTGTTAAAAATTGTGGAAAATATAGGAAAATATCTAGGGACTTTGGGTTATATTCTTTTAATTTTTCCAACTTTTTCAAATCTTATTTGGGTTATTTAAAAATTAGAGAAGGTGCAGACACTCGGGGAATAGTTTGTTTTTGTTGCAATGTGAAACCTTTTGGATTGTAAGTCTCGGCCCAGAATTGTATTGTAAAAATACTCCCCCTATTTTCCATGGTATTTGAAAAGTTTGCTCCATAACCAACTAATAAGCCACGCGAAATCCCTCCACTCAGACGGAGTCCAATTGGCTCATTTTCACTAGTGAAAACAAATGGCTGAGTTCTTCAGTTGTCACACTTTACAAGTGTTAGGGATAAAAGATAGGTATGCCGCATATATAGTATCCCAGCAGTAGTGGTCAACCTGAAAGTGAAACATCCATAGAACAAGTGATTACTTTCCTGTTATGCAACTGATAAAGGAAAATCTTGATGAATAATATGAATAATCTCTCTTCCAAGACATCTGCTATCAAATCAAACACTTACTCAAGTCGCCGGATTGATAAGGAGTATTGTTTGATGCATCACAAGTAATACTACAGTATCTTCATTCTGGCGGCCTGAGTACACCTCCCTTCTGAGAGGGTGCCTAACCCTTTATACTGGTATTCTGGTTAATGTTGTCTTCAATTCAACCAGGCTTAAGGTCTTATAGCATATTTTCAAAATCAATATTCCCTTATATCTACATATTAAGATTATACATATTTGTTATACTATTCAATATTTTTTCCTTGTTTGTTTGTGATAGTCTAAAAAACTTAGGATTTGAATTTGTAAAATGTATAGCGAAGGGTTGTAGTTTAAGAGATAGTTCATTATTGCAACATATTTCCTTGACAAGGTGGGTTGATTACAGTGTACCATAATTTTTTCTAAAGTTTCCCCAGCCCACACCTGCACTGTACCAATCTCTTCTCTTTTTTCATTTTTCTTGTTATCAAACTTTTTCATATATTATTTAGCTACATCTTCTAAATAACAACACTATAGGGCTTTTTATAGCATTAAGTCTATTTGCCCTCAATCGTCTCATATCATCCAAAGCTATCTCTCAATATCCTCTCATTCCTCAAACCTCAACATCTTTAACACTTCTGCCTTTGTCGCCCAAGCCCCACTGGACTTGCTCCCATGTATAAGAGTTGCAATGGCTGCTACCCCAGGAGGCAAGGCGGAACTCTCAGCTTTTGTAGGAAACCAACTACTCCCATCATTCTGCTTCAATACCTTGCTCACAAATGATACTCCTTCTTCCTTAACCCCTTTCGCCATATATACCGCAAGGCCATCCTCCTCCCTCTCCTTTCCCCACTTATCCAGCCCGTGATTTCCCTTTATCCTATCCTCCACACTCAACTCATTCACCATCCTCCCTATCTCAGCTACGGCCCTGAAGATGCCATCCACACTCCCGTTAACCTTCCTCAAAGCTGCCCCCTCCCTCTCCACAATTTCATCCATCCTCCCCCTTACCCAACACCTATACTTCTTAACCCTAATTGGCTGCACTGCCACATACCTTTTAACTGACTCGGAGTGTCACCTTCCCCCTATCCACAACCTTTTCCCCAATAAGATGTTAGTCTCAGCCACTCTACCAACAAAAACAACCATCGTGGAAGACTGCCGCCCAATCCTTTGCGGTCTCTTCTTTTCTTTCTTCTCCCCCAACCATCTCGCATTCTCAGCTAAAATAAACCCCGCCTCTTCCACTGCAGCCAAAACTCCACCAATCACTACCTCCCACAACAAACTCTCTATTTTCACTCCCACCCCCACCCCTCTGCCCCTGACAGCTTCAGCCTGAGGGTCAAATGGGATCCCACACCCATCTCTCAACCTTCACTTCTTCCCTTCCACTACTTCCACTATGGTCTCCTTGATTCCCCTCTTACCACTAACCAGAGTCACTGGTCTCAACTCTGCTGTCTCCCACGATCTTCTAAGCATATAAGGAGCTGCTGCCCCTACTCTCTCCCTCAACTTGGCTTTTTGTGTCTTAGCTAGTTTTAATTGTGCCTCTGTTAGCTTATCTCTATGAAGGGATACTTTCTTCTTAAATCTTTCGAGTATGTTATCCAAAACCATGAAGCCTTAACTAAATGGTCAAATACTAGGGGTTTTCAAGGTTAAAAGTGTGGCAAAAAATTAGCTTACTTTGTCGTTTCATGTAAGCTTGGCACACCCAGGAACAGTTAACTTACCATTACTTTACCTTACCATACCATACTTTTTTTTCAGGTAGGTACGAAGGTCTAGAGGTCTGTAACTGCTGTAAAATTCTGTTTACTCAAACTCTACCAGACTCAGAAACAATACCCAAGGCAAAAATCAAATTTAAAAAAATTATGGAATACTCCTAAAATCTAGTAGCTGATTCCACCAGTGGCTGCCAATGTTTCCTGGCAAAAATCCGGCAATGCGGACTTTTTGTTACTAAACAAAGCTTTTTTACCAAGGTTTATAAAATCTATTGTACTCTCTACACTTTACTTCCAGTTACCTTTATGCATTCAAATATGCTACTCAAACTGTAAGAATACTATTGGTTAACACCATAAGATAAGCTAATGCAACCTCAGGCGCTCACTTATTACCGAAAAACCATTTTTCAACTTTGAAAACTCCTACTGACTGTATTGGCGGAAAACCCGATATCGAGTGTGTGCGACAAGTATTAAACACTTTTGGTGTGGTTGTAACGGTCTCTGTGCTTGCACCAATCTTGTATCCCTGACCCTTGTATCAAGACTACCACAGGAAACTTTCACATTCAAGTTTAGTCGTCAGAGTGGAAGGGGTGTCCGAGTGGATGGGGTGTCCGAGTGGCTTGTAAAGCCTGCCTTGGTGCCACAGCACCCAATAAGGTAACTAATCTGCCGATCTCTCTTCGATCTGCAAAGTGTCATGGACACTTGTTGCTGATTTTACACAAATTTCAGCTAACCAACCGCAAAACTCGCTACCAGTATACCAAAGCAAATTGAAGCCATGCAGGACTACCACTGTCGCCAACCAATTGAACCACACAAGAACTAGCCTCATAAGCTCACCCTCTCATTGGCCACAATCTTTGCACAATGGCCTTGGCCAGCATCGCAGGTTTGGCTAGTTTAGGCGGTAAGTTGCTCACTCAGAGCAATCCCTGTCTCTTGCGAAAATATTCGCCGGCTCCTCCCCTTGTAAATATGCAACCCAATCCAGGCTCACCGTGAATGACAGCCTTGTCCATCTACTAAAAAGTGAACTCGAAGTGACACAGGCATCCAGTCGCAGTGTCAGACACTTAACGAGAACACTGCACATAAAGCTTAGGGAAATCAATTGATTCAAAGAAAACAAGAATAATTATTTTGAGGAATACATTGGCATCCGTATTAAAATTCTTATTTATTTTATTTTATTTTTTAATACAAAAATCCATACTTGTAGTAGATTATTGTAGCCTGTAGATACTAAGGGTATTAAAAGTTAAAAACAAAAATTTAGAGTAAAATTTAGTGCAGGATCTTGCTTTAGGGAACTTTATAGAATTAGCCAATAGAATTGACAGGACTTGAGTGGGGTGTCTGAGAGCCCCACGGGAGCAACAAGATAATTATTCTTGTATAATAAATTAGCCTAGCTTGGAGTAGGAAATTAGTATCTTCATATGAAATGGAAATTAGAAAAAAAGCAATGGGAAGAGAGGCTACTACCGACAACATACCATCCGATCGCGAGAAGAAAAATGTCACGCAATACGAGTGACTCTGAGCATGCAATTTGGACGAGGGCCGAGACAGTGCAGCTTATCATCTGGCTGGATGTCACAAACGGTGACTAAGCAAGGCAGAGTTTCACATGACTAATAGTTATTAGTCATCGGTTTATTATCTTTCACGCTATGAGATCAGTGGACTCATAGGTTTTCACATGATGACGCCATAGCGTGTCATTGGTTCATTGTTATTGGTTGGTATTTGACATGATGCACGATTGTGGTCATGTGGCTTATGTATTTCGGACATGACTCATAGTTATGAGTCAAGGGTTTCACGCCTGTGACCCCGTTAGGGCACATGACTGGTTTTATGGGTTTTGATTGGTTGAGAGATATGACGCAGCTGACTTGAACGAGTCAGCCGATGGATTTCACGCTATGACTCACTATGAGTTATGAGTCGCGTGACGCAAGAGTAGGAGTGACGCAGGGTTAGGGTTGAGGGAGGAACCCCTATATAAGAGAACTCTCGGGGCATGGGATTTGGGTGGCGACGATCATGACGCCTTCTCCAAAGAGTCTAAGGCTAGACCAGTCCCCCCATCTCAACCCGAGGCCCCCCCACCCTCCGATGAAGAGCTATCCGACGCCTCCTCCGATAGTGAGGAAGCCATGGATGTGGGCGACGATGGCCGCCCAGCACCCACTACTCCCGATGCCCCTTCAACCCGTCCCA
>Ga0307507_10006741_pt1 | contig 17277 bp, 12 predicted proteins | sample 7_EM_MG_FD_207223 | JGI IMG/M metagenome (GOLD analysis project Ga0307507, IMG submission 207223) | Populus trichocarpa ectomycorrhiza microbial communities from riparian zone in the Pacific Northwest, United States - 7_EM | ecosystem: Host-associated > Plants > Roots > Unclassified | place...
CTGGCACGGGGCTACCTGGGCCGGCCCGCGGCCACCGCGGAGCGCTTCCTGCCCTGCCCGTTCGGGCCGCCGGGGTCGCGGATGTACCGCACCGGCGACCTGGCCCGGCTGTTGCCGGACGGGAACCTGGAATTCGCCGGACGCACCGACCGGCAGGTCAAGGTACGCGGTTACCGAGTGGAACCGGGTGCCGTCGAGGCGGCCCTGGCCCGGCAGGCCGGCGTCGACCGCGCGGTCGTCGTGGTCGAACAGGACGACGCCGGCCGTAAACGCCTGGTCGGCCATGCCGTTCCGAGCGGCACCGCGGACGAGGGGCTGGGCGCACGGCTGCGCGCCTCGCTGGCCGCCGAACTGCCCGGCTACGCCGTCCCGGACACGATCCTGGTGCACACCACGCTGCCGGTCACCGCGCACGGCAAGGTGGACCGTTCCGCCCTCAAGAGCGCGGGCCCACGGCCGCGCACAGTGGCCAACGCCTACGTTCCTCCGGCCACGCCGCTCCAGCAGCGCCTCACCGAGCTGTGGAGCGCGCTGCTGGACACCGCGCCCGTCGGGATCGACGACGACTTCTTCGACCTGGGCGGCCACTCGCTCCTGGCCGCCGAACTGCTGGACGTCATGCACCAGGAGCTGGGCGTCGAGATACCGGCCACCGCGCTGTATCTGCGCTCCACCGTCGCCGAGCTGAGCGAGGCCGTGGGCGAGACCCTGGCCGGACGGGAGATCCGATCGTGACCGTCTCACCGCACCACACGCCGGCCCCGCCCATCGCCTCCGGATGCCCGGTGCACCAGGACGGAACAGACCTGGGAGCCCTCGCCGACCTCGCCGATCCCGCGCTCTACAGCGACCGCGACCCCCATGCGACATGGACCGAGCTGAGACGCCGGACACCCGTCGTCCGGCACGAGAAGGACGGCCACCCGTACTGGTCGGTGACCCGGTACGCGGACGTCGACCAGGTGCTGCGCGACCACGCCACGTTCACCTCCCAGCGAGGCACCCTGCTCTACCTCCTCGGCCGGGGCGACCCGGCGGGCGGCCACCAGATGGCGGCGACGGATCCGCCGCGGCACACGTCGCTGCGCGAACCGCTGCAGCGGGCACTGGCCCTCAAGCCCACCATGGAGCTGCGAGAGCAGATCCGCACGGTGGTGACGGACCTGCTGGCGCCGCTGGCCGACGGAGGCCCCTACGACCTCGCGGCCCACGCGAACCAGCTGCCGATGGCCGTGGCCGGCGTGCTGATGGGGCTGCCCAAGGAGGACTGGGGCCGGCTGGTCGACCTCACCACCGCGTCCGTGGCACCGGAGGACCCGCGCTACCGCGACGAGCGCGGCGTCGACCGGGTGCTCAACATGGCCCACCGCGGCCTGTTCGCCTACTTCCACGAGATGGTCCACGAGCGGCGCACACACCCGGGCGACGACCTGATCAGCCTGCTGCTGAGGATGGAGATCGACGGCCGCCCGCTCACCGCGGGCGAGGTCATCTCCAACTGCTACAGCCTGCTGCTCGGCGCCAACGTGACCACGGCCCAGGTCCCGGTGAGCACCCTGGCGGAACTCATGGGCACACCGGCCCTCCAGGACTGGGCCGACCGGCCGGACCTGATCGTCAGCGGAGTGGACGAGGCGCTGCGCTGGGCCACGCCCACCACGCACTTCATCCGCTACGCCACCAGGGATGTGCACCTGGGCGGCACCCTTGTCGCGGCGGGCGACGCGGTGGCGGTGTGGCTGCCGTCCGCCAACCGCGACGAGGACGTCTTCCGAAACCCGTTCACCTTCGACGTCGCCCGTCGCCCCAACAAGCATCTGGCGTTCGGCATCGGCCCGCACTACTGCGTGGGCCACACCGTGGCCAAGGTGACCCTGCGGCTCTTCTTCGCCGAGCTGTTCAGCCGGTTCACCGACATCGTCCCGGTCGGCCCGAGCAAGCGACTGTACTCCAACACGATCTACGGCTGGACCGAGATGCCGATCACCGCCCGCACGCGGCCGCGGGCCCGCCAGGCCGCCTATTGACCCGTGGCCGCCCGCTGTCAGCCGAACCGAAGGTGAGGTCCACCAGCCGATGCCGACCGCCGGCCGACCCCCACGCTGGTTTCTGAGAGAACCGCTTCCCGACGCCCGAGCCCGGGTGTTCCTGCTGCCCTATTCCGGATGCGGCGCGTCCATGTACCGCCACTGGCCGTCCGAGTACCAGGGCGTCAACTTCGTGCCGGTGCAGCTGCCGGGACGTGAGAACCGGCTGCGGGAGCAGCCCTTCAAGACGTACCAGGAGCTGGGCCACGTCCTGTCCGAGGTCCTGGAACCCCATCTGGACGTCCCCTACACCCTGTTCGGCCACTGCAGCGCGGCGCTCGCAGCCTACGAGACCGCGGTGCAAGCCGTAGGCCGCGGCTCGCGGCCGCCGCAGCGGCTGTTCGTCTCCTCCGAGGTGGCCCCGCAGGACGGGCCGTACGGCCGTCATCTCCAGATGGACGACGAGGAGCTGGCCGAGGAACTGCGCGGGCTGATCGTGCAGTTGGGCGGCAACCCGCTGCCCACGCTCCTCGACATGACCCTGGGTGTGCTGCGGGGCGACATCGAGGTCAACCGCCGCTACCACCTGACCGATCCGCCGAAGCTGCCGTGTCCGATCACCGCGATCGGGTGGAGCGGCGACGTCGGGATGGAGCCGTGGCGGATGACCGGCTGGGCGGCCTGCGGCGAAATGGATCAGGTCGTCTTCGACGGCGGCCACTACGGCTTCATCAAGGGCCCCGAGAACCTGCTGCGGCTCTTGACCGACGGCGTCACCGCAGACCGGCCGTCCACAGGACCAGCCGGCGGAAGGAGTGAAAAGGCATGTTGATCCTGTCGTTCAAGGAAGGCCACGACAGCGCGGTCACGGCGATCGACGACGGCCGCCTGCTGTTCTCGCTGGAGGCGGAGAAGGACTCCTTCCCGCGCTACGACTCGCTGACCGCGGAGGTGCTGCTGGCCGCCGCGGAGCGCCTGGACCGGCTGCCGGACGTGGTGGCCGTCGGCGGCTGGGTGAAGGGAACGTATTCCGACGAACCGCCCTCGCGCACCGGCTACTTCGGCGTCGGCGAAGGCTCGGTGTCCGACCAGACGGGCCGGTTCTTCGGCAAGGACGTGCGGGTCTTCTCCTCCACCCATGAGCGCTCGCACATCATGACCGCCTACGGGCTCTCGCCGTTCCCCGCCGGGCAGCCGTACTACTGCCTGGTGTGGGAGGGCAACATCGGCTCCTTCTACCGCATCGACGAGAGCGGCGGCGTCACCCACCTGCGGCACGTCATGTCCGACCCGGGCAACAAGTACGCCTACCTGTTCGCCCTGGCCGACCGGAAGTTCACCGCCAACAAAGGCGTCCTGCGGCTCCAGGACGCGGGCAAGCAGATGGCCCTGACGGGCTTCGCCCGACGCACCGAGACCACCGCGGAGGAGCGGGAACTCATCGACTTCCTGCTCGCGCAGGAGCGGATCATCACGACCCTGGGCAAGGACGAGATGGACTGGACGCCGTTCCGGAACATCGGAGTCGAGTCGCAGGAGTACAAGGACCTGGCGGCGAAGTTCTCCGACGCCATCTTCGACCGGTTCCACGCCTATGCCGCGGAGCACCTGACCGAGGGGCTGCCGCTGCTGATCTCCGGCGGCTGCGGGCTGAACTGCGAGTGGAACCGCCGCTGGTCCGAATGCGGCCTGTTCCCGGAGGTCTTCGTGCCACCGTGCCCGAACGACAGCGGCTCCTCACTGGGCACTGCCATCGACGCTCAGCTGCACTACACGGGCGTGGCGACCGTGGAGTGGGACGTCTACGCCGGCGACGACTTCGTGGAGGACACCGCCTTCGACGCGGAGCACTACGAGACCCGGCCGCTGGACTACGGCGAGGTGGCACGGTTCATCGCCGACGGAGGCATCATCGGCTGGGCCCGCGGCCGGTGGGAGATGGGCCCCAGGGCGCTGGGCAACCGGTCGATCCTGGCGGCGCCCTTCAGCACGGAGACCACCGCCCGGCTGAACAAGATCAAGCAGCGGGAAGGATACCGTCCCATCGCTCCGCTCTGTCTGGAGGAGGAAGCCGGGCAATGGTTCGAGGGCTCCGTCCCGGACCCCTACATGCTCTACTTCAGCACCGTTCGCTCCGAGGCCCTCAAGGCCGTGACACACGTCGACGGCACGGCGCGCGCCCAGACCGTGACCCGCGAGCAGAACCCTGCCGTGGCCTCCTTGCTGACGGCCTTCCGTGACGTCACCGGGTTCAGCGTGCTGTGCAACACCTCGCTCAACTTCTCCGGCCGCGGCTTCATCAACCGCACCAGCGACCTGATCCGCTACGGCGAGCAGCACGACCTCGACGGCTATGTGGTCGGGGACACCTTCGTCACCCGGCGCGTCCCGCGGCCCTGAGCCGGGACCGCGCGGTCCGGGGCCCCGCGCCCCTGTGAGAGCACTCGTGTACGTGTGAAAGAGGGAACACTCATGCAGCAGAGCAAGGTAAGGATGAGCGGACGGCAGGCCGATCCGGAGTTCTTCCGCTTCGAGGAGCGCGGTGAACTCGACTACGGGCTCGTCCTGGACGTCCTGCACGGCCGCAGGCTCGGAGTGATCTTCCGGGACGTCATACCTCCAGCCGCGCGCAAGGAACTGACTGACCGGTTCTGGGCCAGTCCCGCACGCCAGCACCGCGAGGGCGAGCCGTCGCACTACGTCGGCGCCTACCACTGGAACAAGAGCGCCGACGCCTACCTCCGGGAAGCCGCCGAGGCCGCCGAGCACGTACAGGAGGTGATCGACTCTCCTGGTTCACCCTGGCACACCTTCCGGCAGGGCGTGAACGAGGCGCTGCGGCCGGAGGGCGCCTCGCTGAGAATCGCGGAGATGGACGGCCGCTCCGCATGCGCGGCACTCATCCGCGCGTGGGACAAGGAGGGCGACTTCTCTCTCGACCCGCACGAGGACGAGGCACAGTGCAAGGATCCGCGCCAGGCCGGCTTCGAGGTCCAGCGCGTCCTGGAGCACGACATCTGCGCGGTGAACATGTGCACCGAGCACACCGCCGGAGGGCGGCTGGTGATGTGGAACATCCGCCCCGACGACGCGACGCGGCACGCCCTGGGCATCGAGGTGACCGGCCTGCCCTACACGGCCGAAGCCCTGGCCGACTTCGAGGAACTGCGCCTGGACATCCGCGAGGGCGACGTCTACGCCTTCAACGGCGCCTTCGTGCACGCGGTGGACGCCAACACCGGCAACCGCACCACGGTGTCCTTCATCATGGGCTTCACCGACGCCCGCACGGTCGTGAGCTGGACCTGAGGGCCCTGGCGATGCCGTGGCGCTGAGACCAAGGGGAGGTAGGCAGAGGTGGACGTGGACGACCAGCCCGGGTCGTACCGGCGTGACCGGCCGGGCCCGATCGCCGGCTCCGGCTCGGGTGTCGAAGGAGCACAAGGCGACGGGTGTCCGTACAGCGGCGCGCGGGCCGGGAGCACCGGCGCTGCCGGGCAGGCCGGTGGTGCGGACCCGGGCACCGAGGACTTCGACAGCCATGACCCGGCCTTGGCCGAGAACCCCTTTCCCGCCTATGCGCGCCTGCGGTCGCGGTGCCCTGTCCCCTGGAGCGGGGCCTGGGGCGGCTTCTGGGTCGCGACACGGCATGCGGAGGTCTCGGAGGTGGGGCGCGACGGAGTGTTCCGTACCGGGCATGTGCTGGCCGACGGGACCCTTCAGGGTGTGACCATTCCGCCTCTGGGACAGACCGGCAGGCTGGTGCCGCTGGAGGCGGACACACCGCGGAACCTCAAGTTCCGCAAGTTGCTGTCGTCGTTCTACTCCGCGGGCAAGATCCGCGAACGGATGCCGGAACTACGCCTGTTGGCCCGGGAGAGCGTCGACGCCGTCATCTCCGAGGGCGCCTGCGATCTCGTCACCGCGCTGACGCTGCGGGTGCCGGGCGTCGTCACCATGCGCGATCTGGGGCTGCCGGAGGACCGCTGGTTCGAGATCGCCTCGCTGGTCCACCAGGCGCTGCTGGCCGCACCGCACGACCTCGCCGGGGCCCGCGACCACGCGCAGCGCATCACGATGGCTCTGGTCGAGGAACTGGACGTGCGCCGCGAGTACGGCACCGACACCACGGACCGCAGTCTGTTCCCGCTTCTCCTGGCGGGCAGGGTGGACGGCGAGCCCGTGTCCGACGAGGACATCCTGTCGATGCTGTACCTCATCCTGCTGGGCATCGACCCGGTGTCCTCCCTGACCGCGACGGCGCTTCTGCACCTGGAGGAGCATCCGTCGCTCAGGGCCCGTCTGATCGCGGACCCGGCCCTCATCCCGCGTGCCGCGGACGAATTCCTCCGGTGGATGTCGCCGGTGCAGGGCACCGCCCGCACCGTCGCCGAGCACGTCGAGCTCGGGGGCCGTACGCTGCGGGCGGGCGAGAGAGTCTTCGTCAGCTGGGCCTCGGCAAACCGCGACGCGGCGGTCTTCGCCGACCCCGACACCGTCGACCTCGACCGCGACATCTCTGGACACCTCGCCTTCGGTGCCGGCTCGCACTACTGCCTGGGCGCCTCCCTGGTGCGGGCCCTGTTCACCGTGATGCTGGAAGAGGTCCTCACCCGGATTCCGGACTACCGGGTGAGCGATCGTGGGGCCGTCACCTGGTTTCCCGACATCACGTCCTTCTACGGCGTCACCTCGCTCCCGGTCCGTTTCACTCCACGGTCCGGCTGAAATCCGACCGGGTCCTGGTGCGGTGACTCGTGACGACGGCCGCACGAGGGCACCACCAGGACGGAGAAAGGCGGACCGGCGTCGCACGCTGTGCGGAGCCGCAGGCCAACAGATCAGTGACGTGGAATCCGCGTAATTCCAACGGCCCTTCGAATTCAAGGCGATTGCCCCTCATTCCGGCGGCACTGTAGAACATGGACGGACACGGCGAGGCCGGGCGGCCTTCGGGTCTCCGGAAATTCGGTCCACGAAATCCGGTTCAGCGCATTCCGTTCCTGGCAAATGTCAGCGGCCGTGACGAACGGCATGACAGCTGCCTGTTCAGCGGCCGACATCCCTGATTCCTCTCTCGACAAGGACGCCTATGCTCGAACTGTTGAGCCGGACGGCCGTACCGCGGCGCGTGACGGCGCCGCACGCGCTCGCCTCCTTCGCCGCGGTGGTCCACCGGCACACCGGCCAGGACGACGTCACCATCGACTGCCACGTCTCCGGCGACGGCACCGGGGGCACCGGCGTCGTCACCGTCGAACCGGGCGACGGCCCCTCGTCCTCCGTCCTCGCAGACCGGACAACGGCCGCCCTGGACGAACTTCCCGAGGCATCGAGCGCGCCTCTGCCGGCGGCGATCACGGCCATCGGCTGGTCCCGCGACTTCGAGGCCCCCTTCCGGAGCATGGGCAGGCAAGCCGACTGCGGTACCACCGACTTCGAGGTACTGGAGGATGAGCACCGCACCTTCACCGCGGCGCATGCCACGCCGCTCGGAGTGTTCTCGGCGGGTCTCCTGCCCACGGCCGCGGAGCACCTGCGGTGAGCGGGGCGGCCTCCGCCGGCGCCCGTAAGGACCGTTGGGTGCGGCGACTGGGTTCCGGCGACGATCCGCGCTGCCAGCTGATCTGTCTGCACTGCGCGGGCAGCGGACCAGGCATGTTCCGGGACCTGCCGGACCATCTGCCCGACGACGTCTCCGTCGAAGCGGTGCTGCTGCCCGGCCGCGAGAACCGGATCGCAGAACGCCCCTACGACCAGATGGAACCCTTGGTGGAGGCACTGGCCGAGGCGCTCGGCCCGCGGTTGGACCTGCCCTATGCGTTCTTCGGCTACAGCATGGGCGCCCAGGTGTCGTTCAACCTCACGCACGCGCTGCGCGGCCGCGGGCTACCGCTTCCCATGGGCCTGTTCGTGGCCGCGAGCCCGGGACCCTACCTGCAACGTGAGGTGCCCGCCTGGAACGAGTCCGACGACCGGCTGGTCGAATACCTGCGCGAACTCGGCGGCACGGCACCGCACGTGCTCGACGACCCGGACCTGCTGGACCTTCTGCTGCCCACCCTCCGAGCCGATCTGACCGTGGTCGCGACCTGGCCCTACCGCACGCGACCGACACTGCCGGTCGCAGTCCGGGCGTTCTCCGGAGCCGAGGACGGACCCGCTTCTCCGGAACGGATGGGGGCGTGGCGGATGGAGACACACGGCGTCTTCCGGCAGAGCATCCTGCCCGGCGGCCACTTCTTCATCAACGACGCGCTGCCGACCATCGCCGGCGTCATCACCGCGGACCTGATGGAGATGCTCGGCCCGCCCACCGCGAGCACCGCCCGGACGGGCACGGGCAGACCGCCCCACCCCTAGAACCCACCTCCCGTCCTCCTCGTACACCGACGTCTGGAGCCACCACGAGCGCACAGCCGCCCGACTTCTCGCTGATCGAAGCCGAGTTGGAACAGTTCCACTGGGACGGCCATCTCCTTCCCTTCGACCTGTACGAGGAGGAAGAGACGGAGCAGCACCTGCGCGCGCTGCGCCCCCACCTCCTCGACACCACATTGGCCGTCTACAGCACGGACGACAGCGTCTCCGGGATCACCAACTTGACCAACTATGACCACGACCGCGGTGTCGGTGCCGGCGGGCTTCCTGTGCGGTGTGCTCGACACTCTTCTGTCGGGTCGGCGGGCGGGAGAGGCGGTCATCTGGTGCGCGATCGTGTCGGGTGCGGCGGTGGCCACCGGCTTGTGAGCCTCCTTCGCGCGGAACCGAGCGGTGAGGTCGTAGTCGAGCTGGGAGAGGCGCCAGGCGGCGTGGACCGCGACCCGGCCCCGACGCGTAGTGCTGAGTCGTCTTGGCGGCCAGCTCACTGCTCCGTCATATGACGGAGCCTGTCAACCACGTGGGGGCAACGCCGTGCCGGGCGGGTCCTGGCCGAGGTGGTGTTGGAGCCTGGCTCGCAGCGCAGCGGCGTCCGGGTGGTCGAGTTCCTCGAAGAGCGCCAGGGACAGGGTCCAGGCTTCGCGGGCAGCAACGGGATTCCGCGCCGCGTGGTGGGTGTCGCCGAGGTGGACGAAAATGTCCGCCTCGTAGTAGCGGTCTCCGATGTCGTGGAAGAGCGCCGCGGCTCTTTCGTAGCAGGCTGCAGCCTCACTGTGCTCGCCGAGGTGGTGATGGGCGTAACCGAGGGTGTCCCAGGTGTGGGCCTCACCGGAGACGTGGCCGGTGTCCCCTATCAGGGTCAGCGCCTGCTCGCAGCAGGCAATGGCATGCCGGTATTCACCCAGCTCCGCATGGTCCCAGCCGACGTTGTTGAGTGCCAGTGCCTGCCAGGCCCGGTCTCCGGCTGCGCGGAAGCCGTTCACGGCCTGCCGCGAGTGTTCCAGTCCCTCGGTGAGGCGGCTCTGCTGGGTCGAGACAATACCGAGTGCGAGATGGGTGTGCGCCGCGCCTGATTGGTCACCGAGTTGCTCATACAGGTCTGCGGCACGTTCGAGGTGGACGCGGGCTTCTGCGGGACGGCCCAGGGTCGACTCCGCGTTGCCGATGTTGCGGTGAGCGCAGGCCTCCGCCGCGTGGGAGGCCAGTCGACGGGCAGCGGCCAGCCCGGCCGTGTGGGCCGCGATCCAGTCGGACCACAGGACTTGCCGCTGGTGGTAGGGCGTCAGGGCCGCCGCGAGCTGCCAGACGTGGGTGTCGAAGCCGTCCCGGGCTGCCTGGTGGAGGGCCGCGAGCAGCACCGGATGCTCCGCGGTGAACCAGGCCATGGCTTCCCCGCGGCCCGTTGGCTCCTCAGGGGTCACCTGAGGCAGGGCCGGAGAAGGGAGAATCCGGTCTGCGGGCGGCCCGAGGAGGCATTGCGCACGGAGCGCGGTGTGCAGGTAGTGGTCGAGCATGCGGTGCGTCGCCCGGTGGCGGTCGGTGTCGCTGTCCTCGGTGCGGGCGAGTTCGCTGGCGTAGGCGCGGACCAGGTCGTGCAAGGAGTACCGGCCCGGCAGGTGTTCGGTGAGCAGATGCGTACGTGTCAGTTCGGCGAGCAGGGCGCGAATCTGCGCGGGCGCCACACCTGCCAGACTCGCGGCGGCCCGGGCGGAGATGTCGGGTCCGGGATGCAGCCCGAGCAGTCGGTAGAGCCGTGCGGCACCGGGGCTGAGGGCGTCGTAGGACCAGGAGAACACGGCTCGCACCTGTGTGGTGGGATCACCTCCGTCGAGTGCGTCGAGGCGGCTGCCGGTTTCGCGCAGTTCGTCGGCGAGTGTGGCGAGCGGGATGTGAGGATCTGCGGCGGCGCGGGCGGCGAGGACGGCAAGCGCCAGCGGCAGGCCCGCGCAACGGGCGACGATCTCCGCGACGGCAGCCGGTTCGGCGGCGACCCGGTCGGGGTCGAGACGGTCGGCCAGCAGGGACTCGGACTCTTCCGGAGACAGCACGTCGACCGCGAGCAGATGAGCGCCCTCGGCGGCGGCCAGGCTGGTGAGCCGGTTGCGGCTGGTGACCAGGACCAGGCAGCCGGGCGAACCGGGCAGCAGCGGCCGGACCTGATCGGCATCCCGTGCGTTGTCGAGCACGATCAGCATCTGCCGGTCGGCCAGCAGACTCCGGTAGAGGGCTGCCTGTGCCTCCAGCCCCGGAGGGATCCGGGCGGGGGTCACTGCGAAGGCGTCCAGGAATCCGCGCACCGCCTCCGCCGGATCCCCGACCGATCCGCCGGGATCGAAGCCCCGGAGGTTGACATACAGCTGCCCGTCGGGAAAGTACCCTCGCACCCGGTGCGCCCAGTGCACTGCCAGCGTCGTCTTGCCCACTCCCCCGGTGCCGGACACGGCTGAGATCACGACGGGTGCCGGAGGCCGTGCGGGAGCCAGGAGCGCGTCCAACCGCGCGAGTTCCTCATGTCGGCCGGTGAACCCGCGTACTGCGACGGGCAGTTGTGCGGGCACCGCTCCCCGCTGCGGCCCGGTACGCGGAGGCGGCACCGGTCGCGGCGCCATGGTGGGGCCGGGCAGGTTCCCTCGGAGGATCGCCTGGTGGACCTCGCGCAGCGCCACACCGGGATCCGTACCCAGTTCCTCCGTCAGCCGCCGCTGCATGGAGGCGTAGCACAGCAGGGCCTCGGCATCTCGGCCTGTGGCGTGCAGCGCCCGCATCAGCGCCTCCGCCAGTGGCTCGACCAGAGGAAAATCGTCGAGGAGTGCGGACAGCGGGCCGATCGTCGCAGCGGGATCACCGAGCCGTGCCTGGACACGGGCCCACTCGACGGTGGCGTCCACCCGCTCACGCCGCCATGCCTGGCGCATCTGCTCGGCCCACGAGCCGTCCAATCCGCTCAGCGGCTCGCCGCGCCACAGACCGAGCGCCTCGCCGAGGAGAAATGCCCGCTCGGTATCCGGTACCCGGGCGTCCCGGGCCCTGCCGATCAGGTGTTGGAAGCGGTACACATCGACCTGTTGCCGGTCGGCCTCCAGAACGTAGCCGTCCGACCGGCGCGTCAGTCGCAGCCCTTCCCCGGAAGCATCACTGAACCGGTCGCACACATGACGAATCCGGGTGATGTGCGCGTGAACCGAGCGCCGGGCTCCTTCCGGCGGGTTGGCTCCCCAGACGCGGCTGATCAGCACATCGGTCCCCACCGGCCGGCCGGCGTCCACGGCCAACGCGGCGAGCACAGTACGTCGTTGCGGTGGACCGGCGTCTGCCGTTCCACCTGTCGTGGCCAGCTCGACGGGGCCGAGTAATCGAAGTTGAACCATGACGCCCCCTCAAAACACACACCACTCCTGCAGATTTTGCTCACATTCGCTCCTCCGGCACAGCCTCATAGGCAAAACATGACCGCCCGTCAGCGCCCGCCGGAACGCCGGTCATGATCCCTCCCGGCCTACCGTGCACCTTCGCCGGCCCGAGCGACGGCGGCCGGTGGATGGGAGGAAGGGTGCCGTCGGGGATGACGAAGGCCTTGCGTGCGGCGGCGAGGGTGGCCGCGGCGAGGTCCGGGGCGACGGCTGCCAGGACCTCGACCGCCTCGGCGATGTAGTGGTAGACGGTGACGATTCCGACGCCGAACCCGGCTGCGAGCCGGGCACAGGTGTGGCCGCACCGCAGGTGGGCCAGGGCCGCCAGGGCCTGACGGACCGCGCTCCGCCGGCGCCACCGCGTGCCCCGCTCCCGGCGTCGGGCGGCCAGCAGGCGGGAGAGACAGCGCAGGGCCGAGCTGGACAGATCGATCCCCGATGGGTGGACGAGCACGTGAAACTCCAGGCGGACAGGTTGACCTTTCGACAACCCATCCACCAGGAGCTTCACCTACTTCCCGGACACCACTCCCACTCCAACTCGCCGCCCAATCACCCGAGTTGAAACCGCTCAGTCAAGCGTTTCACATCGTGATCCGGAGGCGGCTCCCACGGAAACGCGCTGGTCAGTCGAACATGGCGCAGTTGACCGCGTCCATCAGGGCCGCGCCGGTCTGGTGCGCCTGCTTGCTGAGAGTGGACGTGGCAAAGAAGAAGGCGGCCGTGCGATGGCCGGTCGAGTCGGTGACGTTGTAGGTCGCATAGCCCGGGACGATGCCGACGTGGTCCCAGACCGTGCCGCAGTCGGTCTTCGCCGTCTCGATGCCCAGCCCGTAGCCGAGCTCCTCCGGGTCCCCCGGACCGTCCTCCGGCACGGTGGTGCGCATCTCGGCCAGTTGGGCGGCGGGCAGCAGGCGGCCCGACATCAGCGCGCCGTAGAAACGGGACCAGTCACCGGCGGTGGACACGACCGCGGCATCCGCTCCGTCGGCCGTGACGTAGTCGCCGGTGACGTCCACGTGGTCGTCGTGCTGCGGTCCGGCGTAGTTCCTGAACTCGTCGGGGACGTCCGGTGGCATGTGGGCGGCGTCAGGTTCGTAGCCGTGCGCGTGCCGGTCGTGCCAGGCGGATCCGGTGGCGTAGAAGGTGTGCCGGAGCCCCAGGGGTCCGGCGATCCGGTCCCGCACCAGCGCCGCAAGGTTCTTACCGGTGGCCTTCTCCAGGACGGCGCCGATCGCGATGTAGTTGGTGTTGCTGTACGACCACTCGGTGCCGGGCTCGAACAGTGCCGGGTGTCTGCTCACCAGGCTCAGGATTTCCGTCGACGTCCATACGTGGGTGTCCCGGCCGGTGAGGGCCGGTGCGAGGGCGGGGTCATCGGTGTAGTCGAACAGCCCACTGGTGTGGTTGAGCAGCATGCGCAGGGTGATCGCTCTGCCGTTGCGCACCTGGCCGGGCAGCCACTTGTCGACCGGGTCGGTGAGGGCGAGTCTGTGCTCAGCGACCAGTTGCAGGACGAGGGTGGCCATCACCGTCTTGGTGTTGGACGCTTCTCGCACCTCGTCGTCCGCCGTGAGCCGATGGTCCTTCTTCGTCCAGGCGGCCTGCTCGGAGATCTCGATGGGCCTGCCGTGACCGTCGTCCACCCGCACGATCACCCCAGGCACTCCTTCTTCCACCAACTTCCGCGCTAACTCCCGCAGGTGAGCGCGTGTCTCCGCAGTGCCGTCCTGTCGGACCGCCGAAAGCGTCCGAGGGCCGACGGCCGCACTCTCGCGGACCGTGTTCGCACTCGACGGGGTCGCAGCGAGGGGCACGACGAGGGCCGCGGACACGGCAATTGTTGCTACTGCGCGAAACCCCGTCAGTTGCGGGCGTCGTCGAACACGCACATTCACTCGCACTTCATGCTCCTTCGAGAACCCGGGAAGGCCGTCAAGCACGATCTGGGGACGGGGAGGAGAACACGGGACTCAGCCCGGCGAGTTGTCGCCCGGCCCTGGGGCGAAGGCAGCTCCGGCGGGCCCTGCACAGCTCTGGGGAATCCTTCGGAGGATAGCCGAGGCGGGGTGAAAAAGATGAGTATCGGTTACCGCACCCACGGCATCATCGACGCCCTGGCCAAGGCCGACGTGCGCTGTTTCGCCGACAAGGGATACCAGGGTTCCGGCGGCACCGTGCGCGTCCCCTACCGCGCCCGCTGGGAGAACATCTCCGCAGGCCGGCAAGCCGTCAACTTCTCCCACGCCAGGATCCGCGCGGTCGGCGAGCAGACGATGGCCACCCTGAAGTCCTGGCGCCCGCTGCGCAAGCTCCGCTGCAGCACCACCCGCATCACCGACTTGGTCAAGGCCGTACTCGCCCTGCATCTGGCGAAGTCAACCTGAGGTGGGCGCGGTTCGTTTCGAGTGAAGCTGCTGATCAAGCTGTGAGGGTGTAGTTCTGCTGGTCGGGGGCGGGGTAGAGGCGCGCGTTTTCGCGGGCGGCGTGGAAACGCCAGTAGGTGTCGAGGTCGAGGCGATCAGCGATCAGCTGGCGGCAGGCGCCTTCGACGGCGCCGGTGGCGAGCGGCCAGCCGTTGGCGAGCGCGGTGTCGTATGGGAGTTGGTCGAGGTGGCCAGTCAGGTAGCGGTGGCAGGCGTCGACAGCCTCGCGTCGGGTGGCCGACAGGTGTTCCCGGTCGGCCTGGGTGGTCATCTGGGCGCCAGTACGGGCGGCATGGCCTGCGCGGATCGCGGTGAGGTGGTCGGCGGCCCAGGCTTCGGCCTCGGCGCTTCCAGACGGAGTCGGGGCGCGGGCGGGGTGTCGGCCGGTACCGGGACGGCTGTCCGGTCCTGCCCGGCGACGACCGGGAAACGGGGCGGGCCGGACGCGATTTCTGTGAGCATCGGCTCTGCCCGGCTACCAGCACCCGGCTCCGGAGGTCCGCGGTATGAGGAGGGGACAGGGGGGGCGGGGACCGGGCCCTGCGGGCGCGTGGTCCGCACTCCGGCTCATGTGGACGGCGTCGCGGCCCCTGACACTCGCGCTCGCCGCTGTCGTCCTCGGCGGAGCCCTGGCCGCGTCGCTGCTTGTCGTGGCCACTGGCCTGCTTGTCGGCTCCCTGCCGGCAGCGGTGGACTCGGGTCCCGGCTCCGGCGCTGGGCGGCACATGCTGCTGGCGCTTTCCGTCTTCGGCGCCGCGGCGCTGTCCCAGACAGCACTGGGCTCGCTCGAGTCCGGGCTTACAGCCGCGCTGCGGATGCGCGCCGTCCAGTTGGTTGATGACCGCGTGATGGCCGCCGGGCTGGCGCCCACCGGAATCGCGCATCTGGAGGATCCCGGCTACGCCGACACGCTGCGGCTGGTCACCGACCCCGAGACGCGCCCCGACGCGCTCGCATCGCTACTGCCGGCCGTGGTCCGTCCCCGGCTCCAAGCCGTCGGACTGATCTGCCTGCTGGTGCCGTTCGCATGGTGGGCACCCCTGGTGCTCTGCCTGGCCGCCGTCCTCACCCATCGCGCATACCTCGGCGTCGCCAGCAGCGTGCACGGAAGCATGGTCACGGCGAGCGGGGTGATCAGGCAGGCAGCGTACTTCAGAAGCCTCGCGGTCGACCCGGAACCCGCCAAGGAAGTACGGCTCTTCGGGCTCGGCGACTGGGTGACCGGGCGGATGACCGACACCTGGCGCACGGGCATGGCGGGAGTGTGGGCCACCCGGCGGTCGGCGACGGTACGCGCGTACAGCACGGTGCTCTTCGTAGTACTGGCCGAAGCGATGGTGCTCGGCTGGGCCGCGCTCGCCGCGTCGCGCGGGGATCTCGGGCTGACGCGGCTGGTGATCGTCGTCCAGGCATCGATCGGCCTCCCGGCGATGGGCTGGGTCGGGGACTCCGACTATCTGCTGCGCAATGGGCTGCTGGGGCTGCGGTCGCTCGTCGCGCTGGAGGGTCGCAGCCGTCAGGGCGGTGTCGGCGGGGTGGACGGTGGTAGCGCCGGTCCGGTGTGCCGGGAGATCGCGGTCGAGTCGGTGTCCTTCGCCTATCCGGGCTCCGGGCACGAGGTCCTGAACGGCCTCAGTCTGCGCATCCCGGCCGGGTCCTCCGTCGCCGTTGTCGGCGCCAACGGTGCGGGCAAGACCACGCTCATCAAGCTGCTCACCCGGCTCCACGAGCCCGACCTCGGCCGGATCACCGTCGACGGCACCGACGTCCGATCGTACGAACCGTCCTCCTGGCGCGGCCAACTCGCGGTCGTCTTCCAGGACTTCGTGAAGTATCCGCTGACGTTGCGAGACAACGTCGGCTTCGGTGACCTGCGTATGGCGGGAGATCAGTCGGCGCTGGAACAGGCGCTGGCGCTGGCGGGCGGGGCCGCGTTGCCGGGGGAGCTCGCAGCGGGGTGGGACACGGTGCTGAGCCGGCAGTTCGAGGGCGGCGCCGACCTGTCCGGCGGGCAGTGGCAGAAGATCGCGCTGGCCCGGGCGCTGCTGGCGGCCCGGGACGGCGCGGTGCTGATCCTGGACGAGCCCACCGCGCACCTGGACGCCCGCGCGGAAGCCGAGTTCTTCGAGCGGTTCCTCGGCGCGACGTGGGGCAGCACGACCGTGCTGGTCTCGCACCGGTTCTCCGGCGTCCGCAAAGCCGATCTCATCTACGTCCTCGACAAGGGGCGCGTCGTCGAGGCGGGTTCGCACGACCGGCTGATGGCTGACGACGGACTGTACGCGCGGATGTACCGGCTGCAGGCCGCGCGCTTCCTCCATCAGGACGAGGATGAGGAGACAGCGCCGGACGAGAGCGGAGAAGGACTCCCGGGCCCCGAGGAAGGCGGCGCTCCCGTTGAACGGGCTTCGGCGGCCGAGGAGTTGCCGCAGACCGAGCGTCGCAGGGCCAGCGACTCGCTTGCCGCGCTCGGCACCGTGCTTGCGGGATCCTTCCGCGAATCCAAGGGCCTGGCTGTCCTGGGGCTGCTGCTGGTTCCGGCCACGGCCGGTCTCGGCGCAGTGCAGGCGCTCTGGATACGGTCCATGGCTGACGGGGCCGCCCGGCACGCTCTCGGCACAACGCTCACTGCCGCGCTGCTGCTGGTGGCGACCCTCGGTATGGGGCAGGCGGTCGAACTGGCCGGGGTCACCGCGCGGATCGGGCTCAGCGAGCGGGTCGGCTTTGCCTTCGACCGAAGGCTGGCCCGCCTCACCGCCGGGATTCCGGGCCTCCAGCACCATGAGTCGCCCGCCTACCAGGACCGGCTGCATCTGTTCCGGGAGCGTGTGCTGGCCATGGGCGGCTTGCTGAACTGGCTGCTCAACCTGTTTGAAGACCTGGGCGGGTTCCTGGTGACGGCCGTTCTGCTTGCGCTGGTGCACCCCGCGCTGCTCGCGCTGCCCCTGGTCGGCCTGCTGGCGCTACGGCTCCAGGTGGCGTCCCGGAGGATCTCCGCCCGCGCACAGGACAAGACGGCGGCGGACTACCGGC
>Ga0307507_10006742_pt1 | contig 17276 bp, 5 predicted proteins | sample 7_EM_MG_FD_207223 | JGI IMG/M metagenome (GOLD analysis project Ga0307507, IMG submission 207223) | Populus trichocarpa ectomycorrhiza microbial communities from riparian zone in the Pacific Northwest, United States - 7_EM | ecosystem: Host-associated > Plants > Roots > Unclassified | place...
TTAGGCTTAAAGCTTAATATAAAGTTTTAAAGCTCTTTATAAATATTTATATAAATATTTATTTATTTATTTACCTATTATAAGGTATATTGCCTAGGGTATATAGTAGGGAGTAGGTAAGCCAAGTAAGGGTTATAGGGAGTTAATAGAAGAGGGCGATATAGTAAATAGTATAGGTATAGCCTTAAGAGAAAAGACGAACCAATAAGGAGAGTAAGGAGGGCTATAAGCCTAAGGAGCTTATAAGGGGGTGCTAAGGCCTAGCTAAAAGCTAGCCTTAGTAGCTCCTAAGTGCTCCTAGGTATATACCTAAGTAAGGGATAAAATATTCCTTATACCTATATAAATACTTATATAAATAATTTATTCTATTTATTGCCCAATTTAGTCCCAATTTAGGTCTTTATAGGCTTCTACCTTTCTATATAGGAAAAGGCTCTATAAAGAAAGAAAACCTAAGTATTTCCTTTTAGCTAGTTTTATAGGTTCTGCCTTTACCTAGCTAATATATCTTTATATCTTTAGGTGTTACAGCACTGGTAAATTGCCATCAGATTACCGCAAACTACCGTTACGTAATGGCAAGTTACGGCAAGTTGCCATTACGTGACTAGAAGATTGTATATAACTTTAAGCGGTGCTTCCGTTCTTCTTATTTCCTTTCTTTAGCTTTAGATCCTCGTTTATAGATAATCCAATTATATAGGCTTGCGCGACCCTCTTGCTGTGCTTATGCCTTAATTAACCAAGTTGCTAATATTATCCAAAGCTTATTATTACTGTCGGTATGCTTTAACCTATTGCAGACCTGTAATCATTTTGTTACGGGTATGCTCTTAGGTTTGTGGATGTCTATTTCTCTATTCTATGTGCGAGGCCTCGCGTACTTATAACACGCAAGGAATGCGCACGTAAGGAACGTGTATGCACGTGCTACCCCTACCCCTAATAGGTTACTAACACTGGGCAACCTCTAAAGAGGCCTAAAATATGTCTCCTATCTAGTATAGTCTATTTATAGCATATATGCAATGGCTTATGCCATTCTTATCTAACGCAATAGTCTCTTATCCATACAGTCCGAACCCGCCCCAAATCTGCCCCGAGTTTATCCTTATGGATTAGTATTAGTCCGTTCAACCTATTTAATAGCCTTTAGCTGGACCGTATTCGTGTTAATAAGTTGAGTTAAGGCTAGATAGGGCTTGCCTTTTATTATTGCATCCGCTGGGTTCGTGTTGCTATTAATCTATTTAACTTCCATGATTTCTCTTTGCTTGTACGCCTACTGTAAACATATAACGTTGATTATAAGGCGTTTTTCTTGCGTAGTGCTGAGCCGTACGAGACAGTTATAAAGTGACTTTAAGTCTGTACATATTATAAGTGGTAGGTTAATGTTTAAGATCTTATTAACTGTTAACTTAATTATAGCTCCGATATTAAACCTATAAGCTATTCTGTATAGCTCTGATATAAGTACACTTCTCGTAACTCTCTTGCACTTTGTTAACGACTAGTAGATAATATTTGCCTTATTTATTACATCTGCGAGAACTAGTATATACCTAATTTGCGACAATAAGTCCTTGTTATTTACAAAAGATGCGTCTATAAAGGCTAGCAATTGCAAGGTAGTAATATCTAACTTAACGTATATAAGTCCTCTAGCGGGGTTCTCAATTTGCTAGGCTAGGCGTTGGTTAAGTGCTTTTATATTATCTTTATTTGGGTTAATTACCTAGGCAGCAATGGATAGGTTAAAAGCAGCTTCCAGCTGGCAGATGGACGTGATATACGCTCCTCTAGCGCGTTAAGCGACGTACTGGTCCTTTGGCGTAAGTGCCATACGGACAATACCTTACAAGCTTATAGATATGGTGGGTCTAGAAACGTTAACTGTACTAAGGTTCCTGTATTAACGCTCTTGTATTAACGTCAGTCCATCAGTTATAAGTTATATAATGCCGCCGTTAAACTTAAGAGGCTTTTCGGCTGTTAGTTGCTCGCGCTCCTTAGCTATAAGTTAGGCCTTATATAGTTCGCTTTCTTCGCGGTCCGCAAATACTCTGTTGGTAAGTAGTAGCGTGTTATCCGTCTATAGTCTAACTACTCTAAAATACGTGGAATCGTTGCTGTAGAGTAGGTATGGGTTGTATGTTAACTGGTCTATACCTAACTGCTACAGGTGGTGTGTATAATATGTCTTAAACTAGTGGTTTCTGGCTTCTAGCACTCCGTAAAGGGGCTTAAGCACCCATAGTATGGACCCTTTGTTAATTTTTAGTTTAGTCTATACTTCTTACGGAGGTTGTACGTAGAAATCGCGGTTTAGCTTTATAGCTGATTGCACATAGGCTTGCGTAATATTGCGTAGGTAGATCCGTATGTCTTAGTCTTATAGCATGGCTCCAATGTATAGGATTAGGCGTTAACTCGCCTATTAGATAGTAGGCGACTAGGTAAGTACTATACTCTTTTCTATATTATTATACGCCTGTACTACTAGTTGTGATTTCTTAAAAGCTGCGTCTATACCGGCGTTCTTAACCTTGTTAACAAACCGTAAGTTAAATAGATGGGCTGTTGCGGGTATGTCTATAAGCTTAACTACCTTAAATACTCCTAGCTCAAGTAGGCCTGTGAGTTCTTTTTGGCGTAAAGCTTAAAACTGGGTACTTGTGGTATTGTTATCTTAGAGGAAGACTGAAATGTCGGCTTGGTTTGTAAGGAGGGGGTACTTACATAAGCGTCCTCTACCACGCTTTTATGGTTGTACAGCGGGTTGTCCAACGGGTTGCTTAATGGGTTGCTAGATAGGTCGTATGATAGGTCCTAGGTTGTTTTTGGGTATATATGCCTACTGCTCTTAGGGATTGTCCTGTTGGTCGGGTTGCAGGTTATCGTCGAGTTCTAGATCCGAAAAGTAAGGCTTTACAACCGTTGTGCGGAAGGGTGTAGGACTATGGGGCAGTTGTATGGTATACGTCTCGTTTTTAACCGTAAGTAGGTTGTACGGTCCCGACTAATATCCCGGTTGGCCTGTATTTCCTTCTCTCTAGATAAGTACTTGCGAGTTAGGTGGTAAGTTATAAATAGCGTCTATTCTTGGGCCATTTTGCATGCTTAAAGCGTCCGCAACTTGTTGTTTGGTATGTAGCTTGCGGATCTCTTCTATAGCTTTCTTAACTACGGCAGCGCGTTGCGTAACTATTGGCGAAGGCGCGTCCAAATTAGTTATATGGGGGTAGGCGCCAAATACTAGTAAAGTGGGTACTAGTCCGTTAGGTCCTACGGAGTTGTTAATAGCCTTAAAGGCCATCTAGAGAGCTGCGTCCTTATTAATATTTGGTATTTCGACCGTAATAATCTGGTATGCTCTCTGTAACGGACTGTGGTAACGTTTAACTATTCCAATTAAGTTATAAGCCTTAACTGGCACGCCCTTAGTTATAATGCCTATTATAGTAGCGTACTCTTTAAATTCCTTACTGACAAAGTTCTTACCTATATTGTAAGTAATAATATCTAGTGGTCCTAAGTACGTGTTAATCTAACATATCCGTACAACGTCCCATGTGTGTTTGGCACTAATATTCTATAGCCATCTACCGGCCTAGAAGCGTGTATATTTATTAACTTTATATAGGACTGGGCTCCTATTAATATACATAATGTTAATAATAATGTAGTAGTTAAAATTGATGTTGTTACAGAGCGTAAACTTAAACCGGCTAGGCGACTTGCCGTGTTTCTGGCAAAAGTGGCAGTAACGGGTGAGGTACTTAAGTAATTTCGTGTCAATGTTATATCTAGAACGGTTAAGTACTTTCTGTAGTCTCTTAACTAACGGGTGGCTAAAACGTCGGTGTAGACAACGTAATTCCGTATTAGTTAGGTAACAGGGGTTCTAGTTAAAAGAGTTAAGAAGGTAGGTCTATAAAGAGAGGTCCTATAAGAGGAACAAATGGCCGAATCGTTATATAATAGGTATATTACCCATAGGAGTTACAAGTATATTCGTAAGGTTATTATAATACACCTATAAGTTGTCTATATCTGCTAGGCAGAGCAGGAATGGCATATTTATATTAACAATGTAAAAGCTAACCTTGTCTACTAGAGTTAAAACTTATATGGACCTAATTAACAACGTAGTCCCAATTCCGAATTGTATGCTTACTATGCCTTTTGTTGACATATTAAGCTATAAAGTTATATCTTACTTTTGTAATACCAGGAACTGTCTATAACCAGCTATAGATCGTTGCGAGGCACCTATATTAATTATAATGCCTATAAACTTGTCCGTTATGTAGCGCGTAGGCTAACTACTATACGCATAGGCGTTTGTATCCTTGGGTAGGTCAAGGTTTGTAACAGGTGAGTTAAGGTTTATAGTTATGGTTGTGTCTTGGCCTATAAGGTTATAGCAGAAGGCTCTATTGGCTAGTTCTTAGGCCGTAATTACTACTTTGTTGTATAAGAGAGTACCAAAAGACGTAAAGTAAGAAGAGCTATTTGTGTTATCCTACTTAGTTTTAGCTTTATAATTAATAACTAGAGCCGTAAAGACTTTATCTAGGTCCTCTAACTCTTCTAGCTCTAGGCCTTCTCTCTCGCACTTAATAAGATATTGTTTAAAGTGTTCTTAGAAGCGCTTACCTAATTGTCTATTATATCGCCCCGTAAACCTAGCTTTAGACTTGTCCTATTCTTCGTCCATATACTTCCACAACTAACAGCTACTTTTGCCGCACACAAAGCAGCACTTCTTTTGGTTTGGTTGTGAAGATCGGTTTTTACGCGGATCCTTATAGTTAGAGCTATTGCGGTCCCAGTAGTTATATTAACGGTCTATAAAGTACGCACGCGGTTCTTCCTGATGGTCCATAGCGTATATATAAGTCTACTCTTGCTCCTTCTGGTAGGCAATAATAGATAACTGTAGCTTATTAATAAGGTGGCTAAAATCCGAGGGAGGGTCTGAGATTATAATCCTGCACGCTAGTACGCCCTGGCAAGCTGTAACTAGCTTATTGTGCAGAAAGTCTGTAATCCGTAAGGCAGGCGTAAGTCCGTGTTATAAGTTACGGAGCTTTGTAAGCAGTATCTAAAGGCACTGTAGAGTCGTCTTGTCTATGTTCTCCTGGATAACAGAAAGTAGCGTTATGGCGTTCTATTTGTCTAGGTTTCTGCGGTGGTATCCAGGACCCTTAAAGAAGTTCTATAAGTAGTTATAAATTTCTTTAAAGGATCTTTCGGATAGCCGGTGGTTGTAGTACTAGTCCTAGGCTAATCCCTTTAGTATTATAGGAAAGGCAATCTTATACGCGGTAGGTGGCAGTCCAGATCTTATGCAAATATTATAAAATATTGTTAGTTTATAGTCAAAGCTTTCGGCTCTGCTATACTTCTGGTCTTCGGAGTATAGCTTAGCTACGGTTATAATCTGCCGTTCGTAGTTCGGGATCTCTATAGGTGGGATCTGAATTATAATGGGTAGAATATGGCTTGTAGCAGGTGGAATATAGTTTATAGTGGATAGAGCTGGCAGTGATTGAGGTGTTTATTATAAGGGTATTCCGGACGGTTGTAAAGGTGTTCCGGATAGTTATACGGGTGTTTAGAAGGGTTTGTATAAACGGAAGACCTGGTTAAGTCGGTCATAAGGGACTCTCTTCTGTAGCTATAACGTCTTTATGTCCGTAATGTGCTTATAGATCTCGCGGATCTCGTCGTCTAACTATTTATGCTGTTCTTCCTCCGTAGCCGTGTCGAGTAGAGTCCTTGGGATTGTTAGACTCTTTATATTTTTGGCTACGTACACTCCTCTACCCCAAAGGGTTCTGTGTAAGTCCTGGGTAATCTTAGTTCCAAGGCTATTAAACTCTTGGATTATAAAGTCCCGAAATTCTTCTTAGAAGAGCTCCTATAGGTCCGTATCTATCGCTTCGGATATCTTATAGTCGTACAACTTTGTTCTGGCGTAGTCCTATATCTCTTCTTAGGAAGCTCCCTCTAGCTTAATCCTATTCTCCTACTTCTTTATCTTCGTGCTCCAGTCTTCTGCGGTTAAGGTACTCGCTATTATATTCTCGTACGAGGTAGCGTGTATAAGGTAAAGGTATTTTTTAGGTAGTGACGTAATTTTTCGGTCCTTTCGACGCAATATATAAGGTGGTTAAATTAACAACTCTTCCTTATAATGATGTTAGCGAAACTGTAGTCCTCGTACGATATAGCGCAAGGTGGTTAAATTAACAACTCTTCCTTGCGGCAGTATCGGGCGGGGTACGGTTCCCTTCTTCAACTGAGGTAGGCGGCGGTGCGAGTTTGTATGGAGTCGTAAGTAACCCGTACGAGCCGTAAGCTATTGCGTATCTCCTGATCTGTATGTCTACTGATCAGTGTCGGTATGCTTTAACCTATTGCAGACCTGTAATCATTTTGTTACGGGTATGCTCTTAGGTTTGTGGATGTCTATTTCTCTATTCTATGTGCGAGGCCTCGCGTACTTATAACACGCGAGGAATGCGCACGTAAGGAACGCGTACGCACGTGCTACCCCTACCCCTAATAGGTTACCAACAACTACTCTTCTTTTCTAAAAAGGAACTTAAATATATCTATAAGGCTATAAATAGGATAAGGACATAGAATAGGACCCTAAGGACATTACTAGGACTATAAGGACAGGACAAACCCCTAAGAACTAAAAGAATACAAATAAAACGCAAACCCTAAAAATAGGACATGTATGGACCAGAACCCCTAGAAAATAAACAAACACCAGAAATTACCTAATACCCCTACTACTATGCCAAGAAATACAGTAGCTGGTAAAGCCGCTATAGGACCCGCAAATACCTCTAATAGTAAAACAGTCGCCGTCTTGACCCCTTAGGAAGAGCTTATAGCAGCTAATACCAAAATTAAACGGCTTTAAAAGCTGCTTAAAACCAGAGACACCCCTATACCTAGTAAGGAGTTATTAGACACCTAGAGACTTACTACGGTCCTTAAGGCCCTAGCCCAACATATAGTATTAGTATTGTCGCGGTCCATAAAGGTTATAAACCCCCTATTACTTACAGACGGAACTAACCCTATATTTAATAATTAGAAGCTTTAACTGTAAGATAAGCTTAAAGTTAATATAGACCACTTCCCTACTACCCGAGCTAAAATGGCCTATGTCTTTAGCTATACTGGCGGGGACGCATAAATATATCTATATCTGCAATATACCTAGGACTTGGCAAACCCCTTCCTTTCTAGAGAAGAGATAATTAACCACCTGTCTTCTATTTATAAGGACCCCTTTAAAATACAGAACGCCCACCTTAACTATAAAGCCCTTAATATAAAAATGATAGAGACCTTCTTGGTCTTCTAGACCCGCTTTCTATACCTAGCCAGACAGGCTCGGATTCCCTAGGAAGATTTAATACCAGACCTCTTTAACAAGCTTACCCTAGACCTACAGCGCGCCATGCTGCCGGTTTATACTACTATATAGACGCTAAAGGAACTTACGGACTAGGGCCTAGCTATTAACTAGGGCCTTTGCCGAATTAAGGTATATACCAAGCGGTATAAGACTAGAAGCTCTGCTAACCAGAATATAAGTACTATAAGAGCGGGCCATAGCGCCCCAGTAAGATCTGTAACCCCTATAGCACCAACTATATCGCCTACCGTTAACCTAGCGGCTAGCTATATAGCTAGCCCTACTGCGGGTCTGGTAACTACTTGACCTATATATAGCAACCCCTATATACAGGCCTTTAGTAATTAAGGAGCCTACTTCTTATACGGCCAGAAAGACTACCTAATAGCGGTAAAGATAAACAAGGTCCTATTAATTTAGGAGGATGGTATAGAGTTGGAAAAAGAGGAACCCTAGAGCAAGACTCCTCTCTAGGGTTAAAAGGAATTAATATATCATATGTTAATCTAGGTCAGCTAGTTAGTGGAAGAAGCTGCACTATCCCTTATACTTTATTCCGTAATAAATATTAAGTTTTAACCTCTGCTTTAGCTAACTCTAGAGTAAATACCTTTGCCCTAATAGATATATAGTGTGCTATAAAGCTAGCTGACTTTTTAAATACACCTCTTAAGGAACTGCCTAAACTAATCCCTATTTATAGGTATAACGGATAGATAGGACTACCTATTATAACTATTTTATAGATTTACCTCCGTGTAGATAGACGAAGGCAGTATAATATCCCCTTTTTTATTACGGACCTAGAAAGCCACAATATAATCTTAGGGAGAAAATAGCTAGTGTTAGCGACTTAGTTAATTGAGGCACGAGCACGGCAAGAGGGACGCGCAAGCCTATATAATTGGTAGTCTATAAACGAGGATCCAAAGCTAGAGAAAGGAAGGAGAAGAATAGCAGCGCCGCTCGATATTTTATGTGGTCCTTGAGTTACGTAACCCGCGTCTACTATAATCCACATCTGCCAAGATCCACCGTTTTCCACCAGCGCCGTAATATTACCCCCCCCCCCTCCGAAAAAGCCTGCCCTTAGGCTTTGTATATCTATATTATGTCCGTAGGGTATTCTTGTCTTTATACTTAGTAGGTAGCCTATCGTCTTTGCTATACTAGCACTCCATCTACTTATTAAGGCACTTTAGGGGTCTAGGTTCGTTAGGGTATTGGTTATAGAATTCTTTAAGCCTCTGGGGGCAGCCTATAAAGTTCCAGGTAGGGTACTAAGTTGGGTCTAGATTGTAGCCTTTCCATTGGACACGGTATTGTAGCGTTCCTTATACTAGTTTATAGGCTAGTATTTTATTAACTTCCCATTTATTATCGCCATTAACTTAAATTAGCAGGGGAGGCTCATTCTTTTATCTAGGTAGTGGGTTATTTGCAGCCTTCTATAGCTTATTTAGTAAAAAGATAGGGTAAACCTTAATTAAGTCTAGGAGCTTAACCTTGTATAAGTTGCCTTCTTTATTAAGAATCTTATACAGTCCTACCATCTTATAATCTAGCTTGCAGCTAGGCCGTTTTATCTTTTAGTTCTTTGTTGTAACCTAGACCCTATTATCTATAGTAAAGTTAGGCTTGCGCCTATGCTTATTTGCCTACTGTTTTATTAATTTCTAGGCCTTTTTTAGGTTCTTATGGGTTACCATCTAGGCTTCTTCTAGGCGTTTAGCGTATTACTAGGCTTCCTTATAAGATAGTTTTTTGCGTATGGTCTGTAGGCCTTCTAGTCTATTTTAGTTAAAGCTAGTATAGGGTAAATATCCCATTTCTAGCTAAATAGGTGCAAACCCTATGGAGTTATAGGGTAGGGTTGCCTAGGCGTAGTCTATTAGGGGTAGTAGTTTGCCCTAGTTATTTTAAAAGTAGTTAATAAAGGGCCGGAGTCTCTAGTCTAGGTATTAATTTACAATCTCCGTCTAACTATCTATCTGGGGGTGGTATACTATAGAAAGCTTTAGCTTAATACCAAGGATCTAAGTAAACTTATTCTAGAAAGCCAATATAAACTGCGGCTTGTAGTTAGATATAATAGTATCTAGTAGTCCGTAGATTTAGTAGATATAATGGATATATAGTTAGGCTACCTCCTTAGTATTAATATCCTTATAATAGGGGATTAAGAATAGGCGCTTGCCAAAACGGTTAACTAGGATTATTTGTAACAGTGCAAGTGTGGGTATTGAAAGAACGACTTAATTCTAAATCTATGGAAATTAAGTGAACTAAATACATGAAAGTAGACCCGGAACTCCATAGTCTATAACTCAATATTTGACCGTATCCGAGACATATAAGGGTAGGGTCGATCCTGTCTCGGAGCCTCTTAGGTGACGATCTTGTATCTTAGCGTAGTGCTGGTGAACTGTTACACCCCCCCCCAGATTTGACGGTGTAGTTAAAGCTATAGAAAATAAAACAAAGATAGAAGCTATACCAAAATAGGAAATTTAGATACAACTTTAGGAGTAGTATAGGGTAATACTTAAGAGTCTTTATTAGTTGTAGCAGTGATCTAATATCAAATGTCCACTAGATTTAATTGCTTTATCTATACCTTATGCCTTTAACGGGGTAGGATCTTGGTAAGACCATCAGCAGGCATCTTGTCTGTAGGGACCCATTATACGTCGATCTTTTTGTCTTGGACTTCCTGTCTAAGCCAGTGCTGACGGACGTCGATATGTCGTAGCTTGGTGTCAAGCTTTGGTGTATCCTGTCTTAGAAGTTGTATAGTCTGCATATTGTTGTATAGTAGGGTAAAATCGTGTTCTAAATTAAGACCGATTGCCTTAAAGAAACGCTGCTACTAGATAATTTCAATAGCAGCCATAGACAGGGAGAGAAGCTCCGCTTTGGTAGTTAAGCGAGTTACTAATTGTTATAGGGTTGCCTTCTAATTGATTAGTCCTCTAAATAGCATAAAAAGGTATCCTTAAGAGCTTTGTCTAGTCTCTTTATAGTCCGCAAATGCTGCGTTGGATGCTCTGTAAAAGGTGACGTCTTCTCCTTTGGGGTTTCTGAAGTAGACGTATGCTCCGAATACTTCGCCAGAGTATTTAATAGCTGTAGATTTTATTCCAAGGCAATAGGCGATGGCTTGGTTTAATGCATTAAGGTGCTTTTAATTTGGATTAGTAAGAAATTCGGCCAGCTTAGAATACGTCTTCGTAATATTAGGTCTTCTAAATATAGTAAGGTGCGCAAGAGAACTAACCTGTTGCTAATAGGCTAGTGTTCTTTGAGGGTTCGTCTGCTGGTTGGACGGAATCAGTTCTTTAGCGGGAAGTAATAACTTAGGAAATCTTTCTGGTTAAATATTAAATCGACTGGCTATCTTTTTAATATAGGAGTCTTGGCAGAGCTAGAGCTTTCTGCTTAGTTAATCTCGTTTAATTTGGATTCCTAGGAACTATTGTAGGTCTCCTAATGCACGGATCTTGTATTAATATAGAAGTTTGGCTTTAAATTCTTTAAGTCTTTGAAGGTCCTTTTTAGCAAATAGAACGGCGATATTGTCTACGTAAAAGAAGATAATAAGTCGTCCATTGGTGTAAAGGCAGTTTATACCTAGGATAGGCTTCAATCCGAATTTGGCTAGTGTATTTATAAGCTCTTTGTATTAAAGTAGTAGTGAGATTTTTAATCCATATAGCGCCATAAGTAGCTTTAGGATATGTCCGTTTTGATCAAAACCTTCTGGGCAATAATAGTAGACTGGCTTGTCTAGTCTTGCATTTGTAAATGTGTTCACAGCGTTATACTGTTAAATCTCCAAATTAAATGCGGCTGCTATAGCCATAAGGGCACGGAATATTCGAGCAGCTAGGGTTGCTGCATAGGTCTCTTCCTCAGTAATCTGTAGGTCTCCGCGGACGCACAGTCGAGCTTTTAGCTTTTGTAGGTAGCTGTCGCTGTTAAACTTGTATTTAAAGACCCATTTTAGCGGAAGGATCTGGTCGTTGGTTGCTTCTTCCTTTAGGATAGTCTTGAATGTCCCTCAGCGTTTTAGGTCGTTGTATTCTTTTTCCATGGCCTTTTAAAAGCTGGTAGTTAAAGGGTGCTTTTTTAGCTCTTTGAGGTTTCTTGGTTCAGGTGGAAGATTATCTCAATATAGGGAGGATCTAGTTCGGTTGATATCCTTTACTAGTCCTGTGGCAAAGCCAGCGTAGTAACTAAATAGGGTAGGTATATTAGCTAGTGCTACTGCGTACGCTTGACGTCGAATTCGTTTGGAACCTTCTGGTAGGACAAGGTCGGTAGAAGGATCGGCCAAGACCTTATTAGCTTGTGGAGCTGTATTTAATAGTTCTAGTGAACTGCTTGGCTGGGTAGAACCTATTTCAATTATATCCAAGATATCGTCTTAAAGTCATTCTGGTGTAGTGTTTGTTTCTGGCAGATCCGGAGATACCGTTCTGCTAGGTGTTGGTAGCTGTTTAATGTCCTTTATAGGAAGCTCTACCGAGTCGTTTAATGTAGTTGTTTGATCTACATTTGAGGTAGGTCTATATAGGATAGATTTATCCTTAGATTTATCCTTGTAGAGAGGTTCTGGTAGACTAATTGCCTGGATGGTGTCTTTTAATGCTTCCCTAAGTAGGTAATCGATGTTTTGACCCTTGGGGTTATAGAATAAGGTCTTGTTAAATATAACGTCTCTAGTTCAAATGACTTTGTAAAGGCTTAGAATCCAGATTTAATAGATATTTATTAAATTGTAGCCGACTAGGTGTCCTATTAATGCATAAGGAGCTAGCTTGTCTCCCTTTTTAACTTGTTTGTTTAGCGTATAGGTCTTACAACCGTATTCGTGCATATGGGTAAGTAATGGCAGCTTGCCGTAGGCGACCTTATATGGAGTTTTCCACCCTAGCTGCTTATTTAGTGTTCGATTAAGTGTATAGCCAGTAGTAAGGAAAGCTTCTGGTCCTAAAAATAGGGGTAAGGATGCTTCTAGCTGCATAGACCTTAATTGTTCCATAAGGGTTCTTCTAGATCTTTTAGCTCCGCCATTTTGTTCCTTAGTATACGGTGCTTAATATTTAAAGGTAATGCCTTTGTCTGCACACCACGTATTTAGGGTGTCTTCCGTTTATCCAAATGCTTATTCATTATTACTCTAGAAGAAGACAACGTCTTAGTGGAATTATGTCTTAATTAAGCGGTAAGTCTTGCGAATGGTAGGTAGGATAGTAGCTTTATCCTTGTTCTTAGAGGTGAATATAAAGTTAAATTTGGAATACGTATAATAGAAGTGCATAGTATATCTATCGCCGTTGTACCCTGGTACTCCGAGGTAGATAATATTAAATACTAGCCATTTAAATGGTTAAGTGGCTGGAAATTCGTGTTCTCGTCTTTAAGAGATCTGCTGCGTGTGCTTTGCTAATAAGCAAACTTCATATTTGATTTTAAGCGGTGCTTATTCGTTGGTTTTAAATTTGGTCAGCTCTGCGCTAATAACATGCTTAGGAAGCTGCGTAATAGCATTAGGTCCTATATGGCTAAGAATTTTATACTATCTTATAGCTATAGCTCTGATTGGTTTACGGGCCATTTAGCTTAGTTAAAATCTTCCTATTAAGAAGATTGATTAAGTTGTTAAGTCTAGGGTATTTTTAGGCTCTCTATACATTAGTGCCCAGTAGCCCCCTAGTTGTTTTGCATAGCAGACTGTTTTACCAGTTGCTAGATAGTATAGCACATTTCGTCCTAAGTCGAAATGGATGTCGTTATCAGTAGCTCTTGAGAGTGCTACAATATTTGTAAAAAAGGTAGGTGCTAGTGCTATATAGGATAGCTTCATTTTTGACTTCCCAGTAGGTGTATTAATAGTAATAGTTACTATTCCGTAGGCTTGAATTTTCACAAAATTTCTACTAGCAATTAGGTAGTCGTCTTCTGCTGCTAGGTATAAGAAGGTAAAGTCTTCTTCATTATTATAGACGTGGGTATCTGCACTAGGGTCAAGTATTTAGGTGTTCTGGAGTTCGAAAGGAATTTGACCAGTACTAAATATGGCAGCATAGCTAGTTGGTTTGGTAGAAGGTGGGGTTTTAGAATTGAAATTAATTGTGGATTCTATATTCTGATTGTTCTCCTTTACTTCCTATTCTCTTTTTTGGATTTAGTTAACGATGCGTTTAATCTAAGATGTAGATAAGATAGCTTTATCTACTTTCTTCTAGATGTCTGCCCTTGGTCTCCATCCTTGAGGGCGCTTATGCTTAGCAATGTAATAGCAGTTGTTAAACCAATGTATAATGCCGCATATGCATTCCTTGTTCCATCTCAAATTTGAATTTAAATTGCTATTAGAATTAGAATTGCCGTTAGAGTCTAAATTGGAATTGTTTTAAAGGGTTACAAATGCAGAGTTATTAGCAGTCAAGGTAGACGATGCTTGCTGTATATAATAGTGCTCCTTGAATTCCTCAATAAGGTCAATAATAGATAGGGCTTTTTTGTCTTTTCATTCTTTCCTAATTAGGTCTACTTCTAGTACTCCTATAAAACTAGAAGAGATGGCTTTAATGGCTTATATAAAATCATAGTGGGGCCTAAATCCCTGTACGTCTAGAAGCTCCAATTCCTCTGCTAGCTTATAGACGCTCCTCTAGTTGTTTAACCATTTTCCGATGCTCTGCTTTTTGTTATAGGCTTTAAGAGCCGTGTATTAATTTAGGACATCGCGCTTTTAACCTAAGGTGGTAGGGGCGAGTACAGTCTTTAACTCTTAAAGGCGTTCGTATACTGTTCCGAGGTCTTTAATAAGAGGGAGGTAGGCTACTAACGTTGTGCAGACAATATAATTGCTAATATCGTTTATGGCTTGCTCTTGCTTCTGGTGCACGCGGAGGTTATCCTTATATTCCGCGTATAGTTAATTATAGGCAATAAGTTGGTTTGGATCTAGCTTGGCTATTGATGTAGCAGTAGGAAGCACGTCTCTTAGTATAGGCTAATTCGGAGGTTCCAGCTTCGGAAGCTTGTCTTTCTTCTTTAATGGGTCGATGTACTGCCATACATTATTTGTTTTAGCAGTATCTTAAATAATAAAGAACCATTGCATCCAATCAGATGGCTTTTTAAGGATAAGGTTGAATTTTAAATGAGGTCCGTCTATATTGGTTGTTATTTTTAGAATTTGACAGGTTAAGTAGGGTCCTAGGTTAGCGTCTTGGCGAAACCTTATTTTAACGTTTCGAGCTTTTGATTTGATTCGTCAGTTTGTTTGTCTGTTAGGTACGTTCGTCGGTCAGGTGCGACCGTCCGTTCGTTTGGTAGGTGAAGAAGCTCAAGACACTTGCAAAGGTGGTAGAAGTAGTGACTTCGTAAATAAGGTAGTAGATTAATTGGTTTAGCAGGTAGTGCAATCCGGACTCATAACTGTAACAGTGCAAGTGTGGGTATTAAAAGAACGACTTAATTCTAAATCTATGGAAATCAAGTGAACTAAATACATGAAAGTAGACCCGGAACTCCATAGTCTATGACTCAATATTTGACCGTATCCAAGACATATAAGGGTAGGGTCGATCCTGTCTCGGAGCCTCTCAGGCGACGATCTTGTATCTCAGCGTAGTGCTGGTGAACTGTTACATTATTACTATATTATATCCGTCACGGTCTATAGGTAGCTTATGGAAGTCTATAGAGATATACTACTAGGGGCGTTCTGGTATTAGGAGTGGCTTTAATAGTCCTAGAGTCTTGTCTTACGGAATTATAGACCTATAGCAGTTGTTATAGTTCTGTATATAGCGGTTAATGTCTATAACTATTCCGGGCCAGTAATATTAGTTACTAATAATTTTGCGGGTCTTATTCTTTTTAGGGTGGGCTATAGAGACCTAGGCATATGCTTTAGTAATAAGCTAAGTCCATAAGTTCTGTTCCTTTACTACTACTAGCCGTTCCTAATACTTAAGTAATCCATTTTTAAGGGACTATGGGCTAGTAACGTTCTTTGCCTTTTTATAGTACTCCTGTAGAGAAGGGGCCGTATGGTTTGTCTATAGTAATTTATTAATTAGGTTAAGTCCTAAAGGGTTAATAGAATACATCTCGGCGCCTAAGAAGTCTGTACTTAGTTCTACCTATATCTGGGGGTTAAGGTGCTCTAGTTGTAGTAGTGTCTAGGTCTGTAATAAGATCTTTACAGCTATCTGGTTACCTAGGTCTTATTTACGCCTTATAAGAGCATCCGCACAGTTTATAGCGCCTAGTCTATATATAATTAAGAAGTTAAACTAAGATAGGATATCCGCCTAGCGTGCCTGCCAGGCCGTAAGGGCCTTAGTTGTTATAAAGTATTCTAGGGCCTTATAATCTAAAACTACCTTAATGGGCTTAGGGGTCCCCTCTAGCTATACACGCTAGTACTAAAAGCTAGAGATAATAGCTAGCATTTCTTTATTATAGATGTAGTAGTTTAGCTCAGCATCTATTATAGTCTTTAAATAGTATATAATAGGGTACTATTCTCCGTCTAGTTGCTTTTAGGAAAAAATACCAGCTATTACACCGTCTAAGGTATTAGTTTCTAGCATTAAGGGCCGTTCTAGGTTAAAGTGAGTAAGTAGGGGAGCCAATACTAGCCGTTTTTTAAGCTTATTAAAGGCCTATATATATATGGCGTTAAAACAGAAGGGCTGGTTTTTCCTAGTAAGACAGTTAAGAGGCCAGGCAATTCTGCTGTAGTTCTTAATAAAGCATTAGTAGAAGTTACAGAAGCCTAAAAATAATTGTACCCCCTTTATAGTCCATGGAGATGCCTACTAGTTAATTATAGCTGTTTTCTCTAAGTCAGCCTTAACTTTGTTTATACTAATAATGAAACCTAAGTACTTTATATACTTAACACTAAATTCTAACTTCTTAATATTAGCCTGGAGGCCAGCCTTATGGAGCCGTTATAGGACTTTATAGACGTGCTCCTTGTGTTCTAGCTTATTCTTAGAGTAAATTATAATATTATCTAGGTAGGCCGTATAGAAGTTGTTAAGGTAGTTAAAGAGTACATTATTTATATACCGCTAGTATGTAGCCGGTTTATTAGTTAGTCTAAAAGGAAGTACTTTGTATTTATATATTCCGTAATAGGTCTGAAATATAGTAAGATCTTTTAATCTAGGGTCTATCCTAATTTAGTAAAAAGCCTAACGGATATTAAGCTTAGTAAAGATCTTAGCTCTACTTATTTGGGCTAGAGTCTCCTTAAGTAAGGGCAGTGGATAGCGGTCCTTGTGGGTTATATTATTAAGTTTACGGTAGTTAATGCAGAAACAAAGTCCTCTATTTGGCTTTTTGGTAAAGAGAATAGGTAAGTTAAAAGGGGCTTAACTAGGCTTAATAAAGCCCTTATTTAGGTTATTAATAAGGTACTACTTTATAGCCTATAATTTGGCAGTAGACTGCTAACAAAGGGGGCTATAACTAAGGGTGTCTTCCTTGTCTGGCTTAATCTTAATCTTATAGTTATATGGTTAGTAAGGTGGGAGTATATTAGACACTGCCTTAGAGAATATATCCTTAAATTTCTGGTATTAATAGGGTAGTTTCTGTTCTACTAGCTCCTTATCTATAAGCTTACTTTCCTATCTACTAAGCTTGCTTTCCTTTTCCTTAATTATTTAATTTGGCCGTCGAAATCGGACTCTGCACCTGTACGTGGTGACGGCTACGAACCTGGTCTTCGAAGTTCAGATCCAGAGCCAACGCAGAGACGTCGCACAGCGTGCGGACAGGACCTGGTGGT
>Ga0307507_10006743_pt1 | contig 17276 bp, 4 predicted proteins | sample 7_EM_MG_FD_207223 | JGI IMG/M metagenome (GOLD analysis project Ga0307507, IMG submission 207223) | Populus trichocarpa ectomycorrhiza microbial communities from riparian zone in the Pacific Northwest, United States - 7_EM | ecosystem: Host-associated > Plants > Roots > Unclassified | place...
ATTTTAACGACTCCAGCGCGTCATCAATTGGAGCCATATTGGCTAAGAAATAATTGTTGCAATATTGAAGAATTTTGTGTTGAGCGTGCGTCAGGTGAGGGCGTGCGTTAAGCGAATTTTCTCAGTAGCGTTCGCATATAATATATCGTCATTATAACAAGAAGAATCTTATAAGATCTTTAAGATTGCTATCTCTCTATAATATCTCCGCGACCTATCCAGTAGTTCCCTATAGGGTATCTATTATAGAAGGGTTATTACCTATACTAGGCTCTATATTTATCTTACTATAGAATAGGGATTGAATTTAATATTCCTTTAGGTGTAGGGCGTATACTATTTCACCTAAAACTATATCCTCTAGGGTGTCTTTTAATCTTATTAGTAATATACGCCCTTCTAATTCCTTATTATTCTACTATTTAAAGGCTTCTATCTTAAAGTGTATCTTAAAATCAACTTTTATAAGCTAAGGATATTTAAGGATAAGGTTATAGCCTATAAAGTTAGCTGCCTAGAAAGGTTGCGGGCCAACTACCTTGGTATAGTTATATATATTAGCCACTAACACTATAAGTTTATAGGCGCTATATAGTTTAATCTAATGCTTATCTAAAAAGCCTATAATAGGTTTCCGCCACCTTAGCAACAGAATAAGTTTATACTCTTTTGCCAAATTATACTATATAAGGTTAATTTCGGCGCCGCTATTATATAGTACTTGGAACTAACGCATCCTACCTATAGGGAGTATTATTTCCAGCTTAACAGTAATACGGAGAGTGTTCCCTTCTATATCTTGCCCTAGTTATAGCTAGGAGACGTCTATAACTAGGGCTTCTCTTTTTTTGGTTTATTAGTATATTTGTCGCCCTACTTATTTTTCTAATAAGAATTTCCTTTTGGCTTCTTAGGGTGTTCCTATAAGAGTATTAGATAGGTATTAGGTTGGCCATAGGAATCTTTCCCACTGCTTAAGGCTCCTAACTTTAACTATTTTAAAGTTCTCTTTAAGAACGACTTTTTTAAAGACTAGGTCTATTTTATATTACTACTAGAGTGTTTATACTTTTAGCTACCCTTTAGCTTCTTGCCGGAAGAGGTCTGGTTCCTTACTATATCCTTAGCGTTTAGAACCGCTTATTTAAAATTAGTATATATAGTAATCTGTAATAAGGCTCCCATATACTTTATTTTATTATAAATTACTAGCTTAATTCTAGCCCAGATAAATCTAATCTTCCCCCCTTCATAAATGCTACTATTCTTATTTTTAAAGGGTTTTAAATCCATCTATTAAGTATAAGTTTCCATAAAGTTTATAAACTGGTAGAAATCTTATGTTAGAAAGTGCATATAGAGCTGTTCATTGATAAAATGGGTTGATTAATTAATGATCTTTTTAATTGTTGACTGACCTTAACCTGGGGCCCCTGGGGCTCTACAAAGAGATTTACAATACACGTGCCCCGTGCATGTAACTTGTGCACGTGTCCCACGACTTAGAGAATATAGATTATCTAACATACCCCCTTAGCTTCGAGCTCTTTTAAGGTTAAAGCTAACCACCTTCTTATGTCCGTTAATGCGTTAATTAAATCCTTCCTTCTCCCTTAGGTCTTCTAGTTGCTTCTTCTTATCTAGCTACTCCTTAATATCTACCATTCCGACTAGGTTAACGAAGTTCTAAAACCTCTGCTTAGGTAGGGCCTTTGTAAGTCTATTAGCAATTATCTCCTTTATTACTTTCCATTAAAATACCACTTATCTTATTGCGTATTCTTAACGCAATAAGTATTAATAAATGTTAACGTGTCGGAGCTTTGAATATCCTGCTAGTGAAGATAGCTTCTTTTACTATCTAAGATAGGGCTAACAACTTGGCTTCTGTGCTTAACGTAGTTACTATATCCTGCTTATTTGCTCTCCATATAATCAGTCCCCTAAATAGCTTTATAATATATCCTTGTAAGCTCTTTCTGTTAACAGAGTTATCTGTAAATAATGCATCGCTGGCATAGATAAATAATTGCGCTTTACCTCTACCGTCTCCGTCGTCTTGTCCTTTGTCGCTTATTCCTTTATCTCTCCCTCTACCATTTATTCCTTCCTTATCTCCTCTATAGTGGATTGCTCCGCTCCTTGTGCTATATAGGTACTGGTCTCTAATATAGCATTATAGAAGCTGCTTCTCTTAGTAGGGATATAGGACGGACTAGTAGGTCTGTATTAGGGACGGAAGCGTCGGACGGATCAATTGGTGATTGGAAGGGATAAGTTCCGATTCTGCCATAGGAGTGTCTAAAAGACGCCCTTTGAGATCTATCTTATACTAGTTAGCTATCCTCTTAATACAGGCTTCCTAGGATAGCCACAGGAGCCTTTAGCTATAATTATATAGTATATAGATTCCTAGGAACTATTTTAGCTCTTTAAGGGTACTTATCTAGTATTCCTTGCTCAGCCCCTTAATTACTTCCTAAGCTTTCTTCTTATCTATCTTTTAGTAGCAAAAGATAATATTATTAACAGACGACCTTATTGAGATTGTAATGGACAAACGTATTAACTGCATCTTTCTGTGTTGTCTCTAGGTCGAATTTTGCGGTAATGGCCATTAGGGTCTGGTATGTTGTACTCGCCAATGCAGTAGCTCTTATAGGTAGGTCTTATTAAGCTAAGGGTCTGCTGTCCCTTTGCGTGCTTTTTCAATAATTACACCCCCTAAGCGTTTGGTGGTACCGTTCTAAGCTTAGGTGTGTGGCGCTGAAGGCTCAAATATAATCCCTTGGCGCTTCCTTGAGGTCAGTTAATATAGAGGTTGAGATAGGGTTTATCGATATTCCGATCCGAGAACCTTTGTGAGACCTCTAGATGCCCTAGACGCAAATGCCATAGTCGTGTATCATCTTTTAAATCTAGACGAATGTCTCTTGACGATATTCTGCGCTTCCGTTGGTGTCGTAGCAGTTAGCTTGAATTTGAAAGCTAATGGACTTCCTGGTCGGACGTATTTAATAGTCTATTATCTATGGCGTTCTTCCATTTAATATAGGGTAGAGTTATCCTTCCGAACTAGAAGATTATTATCTCCTTTGTTGTCCTAGTAGTACCCTTGTTTTTAAAGGAGACGGAACGGCACTAGATTTGTGTTAAAGTCCGTACAAAAGGCAACGTCCTTAAGATGTAAGATTCCCTTGCTCTTGTCTGGTTTTATAACTTAGATAGTGACATTGCCGTAACCTAGTACAAGCACTTCTGAGGCAATGATATATTTGTGTCTTGGAGCTTTCCTAAAGTTATAGAGACGAGAGAGATTATTAAAGATATAGAGAGTGGTTCCTAAGTTAAGAATAGTCTTATTCTTCTAATTCGCTAAGCTTAAGTCTTTCTACTTAGGCAGCTAGATCCTTATCATCCTCTACCCTTTTACGTACCTTTTCTATACGTGCACTTCTAGCTTTAAATCCCTTAGGCCTTTTACCCTTAAACAGATACTAACAGTTAGAAAGGGTGTATCCCCTCATTTTGCATACCGGGTATTAGTTCTTTAACCTTTTAGAAGAAGACGTCTCTTCTTTAATTAAATTTGTCCCTGCCCTTTTTTGACCGCAAGATAAGCTATTCCCTCTTTCTATGTTACCTTTAGTAGTAGAGATATCCTCTCCGGATCCTCCAAAGTCTACATTAAATACATTCCCTTTTACAGTCGCCAGTAGGTTAACTTTTGTTAAAAGGTTTGCGAATGCTTCTTACAGCTCTATTACTACTTTATGGTATTCTAATAAGAGAGCCTTTTTGGTATTATTTGCCTGTTTTGTGTATAGTACAAAGTAGATTTCACTTATAGGTCAAACTGCATTTACAAGGTCTATTAGCCAGATCCTATTAGTTATCTATAAAAGTTTATGCTTCTCTACTATCTTTATTACATGTTCCCATTAGTTAAGCCAGTAGGTAACCTTTGTCTGCTTAAGCCCCTTAAGTAACTCTATGTACTATAGTTGTACCTTCCTTATTATAAAGTTCTTTATGGCTTAGTGTCTTCTTTTAACTAAGTTAGCCATTCCTTAACTATAAGGGAAGGGTTAAGCAGTAGCTTCTTCTAAATTAATACTGTGGACGTAATCTAGGTACGGATCTATTAAAGATAATCTTCCTATCTTAGGAAGTACTTTATATCCTAGTTGTAGTGTCATCTACTATTCTTGTACGCTTTTTATTAATTTGTTAAGAGCTATGTATATAAGGTTACATCCTTATTAAAATCTATAACTTCTGGATAGGCTAGTTCTTGTAGTAGACCTTATTAAGGTACTATATTGTCTAAGTCAACGTAAACCTAAATTCGTTAATCTATAAGGGCTAGGAGTTGCCATAGCCATTATTCCTAGTCTTCTGGCTTATTAAGGATAATCGTCATTAACAAACTTATTAGTAGAGTTATTTGACTAATAGGCAAGTAAGGAATTAAGATGGTATTTTGTTATTAGGATCGTCATTATTATTAGGATCGTCCTTGTCATTAGGGTCGTCCTATAACAATTGAGGTGGAATCTCGTGGAATCTTATGGAATCTCGTGTTAGAATTATGTTAGAATCATCCTATAACAATTAAGGTAGGATTTCTATTAGAGTCTGCGTCTTAATAATAAGGTGTCAGAGCCTAACAATAAGGTAGAATTTCTTTAAATAATTGAGTAATAGCTAAATAGCTTCTTGAGTCGGCGGACCAGGCTTATAACTGTCAGAAAGTGCATATAGAGCTATTCATTAATGAAATGGGTTAATTAATTAATAATCTTCTTAATTGTTGATTGACCTTAACCTGGGGCCCCTGGGGCTCTATAAAGAGATTTACAATGCACGTGCTCCGTGCACGTGACTTATGCACGTGTCTCACGACTTAGAGAATACAGATTATCTAACATCTTAATAATCTAGCTATATACCATTCTAGAATTGTTCTGTATTATTATATTATATAACCTATAAATCTTAGGTCCAATCCTTTAGAAAGGTCTATAGCTATAGCTATATAGTAACTTACTCTTTATTAAGTTAATTAAGCGCGATCTGGTTTAGTAATTAGTCTTTAATCCTACTAATAATCCATTATATACGTTCTTTAGTATTATCTTATATTATTAGTATCTTAAAGAAGTTATCTACTTTATAAACCCAGTTATCCAACTATTAAGCGCTAAGTCTATAATGGAGTTCTAGATTGCTAAAGGCCTTAGCCAGTTAGTCTATATCCTTTTTCTATTTATTATATAGATATCTCTCTAAGTCTTCTATACTTTCTTAGGTAGGTACTAGGTAGCCCTTAGGAAGCCCTTAGCCTTAGCTAGGCTATAAAAAAACTTATCTAGCTTAGATTAAACCCTACTAGATCTAAATTTGCCCTTAAAGGGTTCTAATATATTTATTAGTGGCTTTCTCCTATATGGCTTCTAAGAGCCTTATAATAGCTTCCCAATATCCGTCTTAAAGGATATTAGTATAGGGCTTTTAACTTTCTAAACTTAGGCTTAGGGAAGCCCCGGCTATAGACGTAATATTAGCACTAGTGGCTAGTGCGGATTTCCCAATAAGCCTTAGGTCTTAAGTTAGTATTTAGGTTAAATTACCTAAAGGGGTAGGCCTGCTTAGCTTATAAGCAGTCTATATACCACTACTATACTAATTATAGGCCAATAGTCTTCCGGGAGGATTCTAGTTAGGTCCCTAGTTAGACGCGTTAGTATATTTCTCTAGCATTTCTAGCTTAGGGAAATATCTTAGAGTTGCCACTAGCGCTTAGTCTTCTAATTGGCCTAGGTAGGGCCAGAGGGGTTCTAGTTGCTTTTTAGTAGCGTTATATCCATTATAAAGGGTGTCTATATTTTTCTTAGTGGTAACTATAGGTATATAAGAGTCTTTAAGCTCCTAGTGCATCTAGGTATTAAGGCTTATTCAGCCGTCTTACCTAGGGGTTTATATTATTGCAATTTCTTACTATTAGAGAGACCTTCTACCTTAATGTAATGGCTTTCTATAAGTATCTATAGAGTTTTTATTTAGGTTATTATAAAGTTTTTTAAGGGGGGAATGGTAGATATAAATAAAAGATATAAATAAATAAACTAGTTCTTAAGCTAGCTGCCTTTCTAAATAGAGTAGGAAGGATTTAAATATAAGGGGACTTTATAGACAGGGGGCTATAAGGCACGATTGTGGAATAGGATAGATTAGTAAGAGAGACGAATCCTTAAGGAGGTAAGGCCTCTGGGATCGTAGAGACTATATACTACGGGCATATGCCTCCGGCACGCGACCGGCGACCAACCAAGGGGCATCTGGAGGTTGTCCTGAGGGCAACCCAAGGTGTCCGCAATAATATCCCTTACACATACACGCCAAAGCGACGACTTCTTATAATATGGCGACTCCACACGCCTTAATCGCGATACTGCTGTCGCATTTGCAAGCCTTATATAATATTATTATCTTAACCTTCGTGATTTCAATGGGCTTGTTTCCGGGGCGTCGCGGGCGTCGCGGTAGCTCTACTACGGCTCGTACGGGAGGTGGGCGAAGGTGTAGAAAGCGTTGATCGCAGAGAGGGCGTTGGCCGAGGAGGAGGCTCCATTACTATACCAAAGCAGGGAGTCGCGATAGAGGCCTGATGGCAGAGGGGGTCACTCAAATCGCCCACCAAAATCAATGACCCATTGTGCGAAGTCAAATATGGAGCTTTATCTGGAGGCTTACCGAACGATCGACTCAATTACAGATTCAACTGAGCTACGGTAGTAGCCGCCACTAATTACAAAACAGGTGACACTAAAAGGCGCACAGATTGAACGATTATGAACTGGACCTCATTTGCAACCAAACGATCCCTAGACTATATATCTGCTCGGTTACTCCTTAACCGAAGTTAGAGACTCTGTCCTTGCTTAGAAAGAAGACCTATTTGCTATTATTAAGTATATGCAGCTAGAATGTAAAGGGAGGCCTAAGATAATTGCCTCCAATATTACCAGCCGTCTCCTAATTTAACAGTTATATATACCGTCGATTACTTAATATATGAGAAAGACAAACTTAAGAATAAACTTATAATGTAAACATAGGGTAAAACTGCTAACCTAAAAAATGATATATAGTATAAGCTAAGTGACAAGGAAATTAACTTTACGGCCAAAATATTTAGCTTATAGTGTAATATGGTAATCAATTCTTTAACTAATTTAATTAAACGAGACGGTATTAGGAAAAAGTGGTCTAATAAAGTATCTTAATGCCTTTACCTTCTTTAATTAGTAATGTCAGGCATTTTAAATCTTTTAAATTCTAGGGCTAATAATAGCAATTCTACTATAGGCTGTAACGCCTTATACTAGAGAGATGGAATTAATATAGATAGTAATAAAGATAGTACTAACTTCATCAGGAATTTGTTGTCACAGTAGGTTGTTAAGCTGGTTGTCAATTGCGTAGATCGCTTATCAATTATGCCAATTGCGCCAATTGCGTAGGTTGCGCAGGTTACTTGCAGGTTAGTTGTTTTATTTAATTTTCCTACCCCTATAAAATTCTCGCTTAAGCTTTAGTAATACCCCTAACATCGCTATTAAAAATCTAATTATATAATAATTTTTTTTTTAGAAAGTTTATTAAAAAAAGTTTTATAATATATATTATAATACTAAACTACTGGTAGTAAGGACTTTAGAATTATTTTTATAAAAATATTTTACTTTAAGCTGTCCAGGTAACTTGTTAATTGCGTAGGTTGCGTATAGGTTGCGCGTAGATACTTATTAAAAGATTTTAATATAGGCTTATTAAGCGAATCAGTAAAATCCGCTAGCGGCTAGCCAACTACGCATTTTACTAGCGGTTGGAGCAAATTACTATCGCTAATAAAATCCTAATGTTAGTTAAAATGGAGGATAAAAAGCTAACCTTTTAGTATATATTAGGTTACCCCATAGATTAAGGAGGAGAGAATTACTAATTGGTCTATAAGCTGCGCTATAAAATAGGTAGAATTATTTATAAGACCTACTAGTCCCTATTTATTAAGTAGTAAAATAGTCTGTAATACCTTAAGGCGTTATATTATAGACGCTTTAAGTACAATATTATAACTACTTAGAGAAGAGTTAGAAGAAGCTAGTTAGTTAATAAAGATATAGTCTAGAATGAAACCAGTAGAGCTGTGTAATAAGGAATGGTAAGCAAGGTTATATAATATGATCTATATAATCTGTATAATCTATAGGATCTATAATAGAGTATATAGAGCAGATAGAGTGGATAGAGCAGTAACTTTTTTAGGAGTATAGACGTGTATTTAAAGGACCACAGTCCCTACCTAGATAGTTCCTTTCCTTATAGTAAATCTTAGAATACAATTAGAGTTAATCTATTAGGTAACTATTCCACTAGTTATTATCTGTTTGTTATATTATTGACTTCCTATTTACCTATATAACCTAGCCTAATAATAAGTCCACTGTGGTATTTCCTATAAGGCTTTATTACACATTTACTACCTAGTTACGGTATTAATAAAGTTAAACAATATGCCACTAAAAGCACCAGTTATAATGCTATCTATAGTAGCTATAACCTTAGGTTTAGGAGGAGATACCAGTATAAGGGATATAGATTCGCAGCTAGTCACAGTGGGTTAGTTATAAGAAATAGTTAATTAATTAATAGATAACAATTAAATACTTAAGGACTAAATTAATAGGATCGGAGTAGCTGAGGTTAAGCTACTATCTATTAAACGATTTTTTGAAGAAAAGTTAAAGCTTAAAGGATTCCTTATATAAATGCACTTTAAGGTTATATCGGAAGGGGCAAAGTTAGCAACACCTATAGACCAAGTAGTATATACAGGATTATTCTTAATAGGAAAAGCACTTAAATGGTTTAAATTTTACCTTACCAAAATCTAAGTAAATAGAATAATAACTACTAATTAAGAAGTACGGTATATATTTACTAACTAGAACGGGTTCGCGGAAAGGTTAATATAAATATTTAGTAACCTAGAGGTAACAACTATAGCAGAATAAAAGCTTTAAAACCTAGTATAACATACTTTAGCAATTAAGTATATAATATAGTTTTAGTGTTACGGACGCTTTAAGTACGATGTTACGACTACTTAGAGAGGAGTTGGAAGAAGCTAGTTAGTTGATCAAGGCATGGTCCAGGATGGATCCAGTAGAACCATATAGTGAGGAATAGTAACCGAGATCACGTAGTGTAATCTGTGTAATCTATATAATCTGTGTAATCTATAAGACAGAGTAAGCAGAGTAGACAGAGCGGATAGAGCAAGGACTTTCTTAGGAGTTAGGATATGTATTTAAAGGACTACAGTCCCTACCTAGATAGTTCCTTTCTTTATAATAAATCTTAGAATACAATTAGAGTTAATCTGTTGGGTAACTACTCCACCAGTTATTATCTTATACTATTATATTGTTAACTTTATTCGAATATTTATACACCTAGCCTAATAATAAACCCATTATAGTTCTTGCTATAAGGTTCCGTTATATATTTACTACCTAGTTATAGTATTAACAAGTTAAATAGTATGCTACCAAAAGCACCAGTTATAACGGCCTCCACGGCAGCAACAACCTTAGGGTCCAGAGGAGACACCAGTATAAGGGACACGGATTCGCAGCTTATCACGGTAGGTCAGTTACAGGAAATGGTTAATTAATTAACAGACAATAATTAAATACTTAAAAATAAAATTAATAGAATTAGAGCAGCTAAGGTTAAGTTACCCTTAATTAAACAATTCTTAGGGGAGAAGTTGAAACTTAAAGGGTTCCTTATATAAATACACTTTAAGGTTATGCAAAAAGGAGCAAAGCTAGCTGTATTAGTGGACCAAATAGCGTACGCAGGATTATTCTTAACTAGAAGAGCACTTAAGTGGTTTAAATTTTACTTTACCGAAATCCAGGCAAACGGAATGGCAACTACTAATTAAGAAGTATGGTTTATATTTACTAGTTAGAGCGGGTTTACAGAAAAACTAACGCAGATATTTGGAGACCCAGAGGTAACAACTATAGTAGAAAGAAAGCTACAGAACCTAGTATAACGCACTTTAGTAATTAAGTATACAACACAGTTTTAGACACTTGCAATGTAGGTAAAGTGGAATAATAGGGCGCTTATAGCACAGTATAAATAGGGACTTAAGGTAAAAGTCTAAAACGTGATCATCCTAATAGAAGATATAGAAAGTCTAAGAGACTTAATAGATTAATTAATAAAGATTAATAATAGGATTTATTAAAGGGAACAAGCCAAGAAAGGGCAAGACAGAGTTCTATAGTTATATAAGGCGCAGAGCACGTATTAACAGACACCAAGTTAGAAACTATAGAACGGTAGGCCAGAGCTAATAGACTTAAGCAGCACTAAAGAATCTAAAAGATAGAGTAAGAAACCATAGAAACCTAGAGGTTAAGGATTAAGTAATTATAGGACTAAGGAGCAGAGGCCAAACCAGGGATCTTAGCAGCAAAAGACGTTTAGGCGGACTCTATAACAAGAAAAATAGTTCAAAAAGGGAGCTTATATAAATTGTAGAAAACAGGGTTATTTTGCTAGAGACTGTAGAGGTAGTTAGAGCAACCACACAGTAAAAGGCACCAGGTCGTTAGAGTATAATAACATAGACATAGGGATGTTGCGCAGGACCAAGAAGTGTTCAGTTAAACACTTTGCGTTTTATTATAATAACGCATACCGAATTTATAAGGACGCTAAATACAGCGTAAGCTATTAGCCACAGGAGCTAGAGTTAAGAGAACTTAAAGGAACTAGAGAGTTAGATAAAGAATAAGATTAAGTCTATAAGCTGGATTAAGATATTACAGCAACATACGGACAAAGATTAGTAATAATAATAATAGAGTCGGAGTACTTATTAATTAATAGCAACGAGGAAGAGAGAGAGGCTAACTAAGGGTACTTAAACCTTAATAACGCAATAGAAGCAGAGACTAAGACTACTATAAAACGCGGTTTAGTAACAGGTATTATAACACCATTAGATACAGAATCCATTGCTTTATAAGACGGAAGGAGTAATATCTAAAGAAGATTAAGTAAGCAGATAACTGCTAGTGCTAGCTTACCACTTAATAAAGGCAAAAGGCCAAAGGCTTAAGACTCTTACGACAAGATACAAAACGCTTAAGATTCTTAAGACAAGATAAGATATACCCAAGAACCCACAACAGATAAAAACCGATAGAAGAGGGTAGTAGCTTAGTTCAGCAACAAACAAATAAGCATAGGACGCAAGTTTAAAAACTATAAGTTTAGGGAATAAGTAAGAACGTTAGTCCTAGGTAAATATAGTATTCAGCCTAAAGATTAAAAAGTTAATAAGGAGATTAAGAAGTAAGATAACTTTAAAAATCCAGCTATAAGACGCAGAAAGTAAGAAACAATAAATAAGTTTAGGTAAAGAATTATTATATAGCAAGAACAAAAGCTAGATAAGAGATTAGCTATACTAGGACGTATAAGGAACAGAGCAACCGTATAAAGGATCACTAATAGGCCTAAGGTAGGGACGCCTAGAGTAAAGTAGTTAAACAAACTAGAACAAAAAGAGAATTTAGGAATTCTAACTAGGTTTAAAGAAAAACATACTAAAGAATATTATAACGCGGCAATAACAAGGTACTTTCTAATAGATAGGCCATATACACTAAACCAGTTGTATAAAGAGTGGTATAGGTAACGACACAACAATAAATAGGAAGATTTTTATATATAGCTAGACAAAAAAGTTATCCAAGACTAACCTATTACGGAGAAACGTATAAATCATATTAAAGGAGCACTAATTATAATATTAAGGAACCTAGAAGAGGGATCTAGGGACTAGAGAAGGAAGAAATAAGTCTTAGTACCCGCAAACAAAGAACTAACAGTTAGGTTAACTAAATAAAGGTTTAAACTTAAGAGTAAAGATAAGCTAAGAGTTAACCTAAGTCACTTAGCGCATTATACACTATCGTAGATAGCTTGTATGGATAATATATATAACATGTATAGAGCACTAAAAGACAAAAACTAGAAGTACCTAACTAGAACGCATTAAGCACTAGATAAAAGAAAGTATAGAGATGCTAAGTATATATATAGATGGCACCTAGTAGAAGTATAAAGTTAAGGGGACCTAACACTTTAACTAGGAAGATTCCTTACAAAAGAATGCCTAGATGGATAATAGTGGTGGGAGTGCCTAGAGAACACTTATCTACAGTATATAGAGGAAAAGAAACGAACTAAGTATTAGCTAAGAAAGGACCAAGTACAAGCAGAATCCAGCAGCCAACAGTTGGGAAAAGGGGAGGCCTATAAGATTAGAGGGAGCTAGTAGTAGAGCCTTAAACCCTTAAAGAAATTCAAGGTTAACACCTAAATTTATAAATTAAGCAGCAGGATTAGCAGTTTAAAGTATTAGTAGATAGTAGAGCAATAAGAAACCACGTATTACTAGCAGCAATAAAAAGGATGGGGTTACTACACAAACAAAAGAAACATCTATATCCACTTATAACAATTTTAGGAGATCTAATAGCCTATAGAGGAGGCATTATTAATCTTAAAACAGGACCTATTTAGTTAACTATTAAAGGAAGACAGGTCAAAGTGTCTTTTAATATCCTACTATTAAGAAAGGATAAGGCGATACTAGGAATGCCTTAGTTATAGAAATACAATCTAAGAATTAATTAGGTTATAGGTTAGGTTAATATTAAGAATACTTAATGATATAAGATGTGACAGCAAACTAAGATAGTATAGTACTAAGTCAAAGTAATATACAAAGAGACTAAGTGAGGCTTAAGTTATATACCAAAGAGATACTATAAGTATGGCAAAAAGTTATGGTTACTAGAAAGCGAAAAGCTATTAAAATATACAGTATAGGACTATAAAATAGAATTAGAACCCAGAACTAGTCTAAAGTTCTTTCTAGTCTATAAGCTCACTAAAACCAAGTTAGTGGCGCTTAAAGAGTTTGTTCAGGAAAGCTTATAAAAGGGATACATTAGACTATTATAGTCATTAGTAGGATATCCAGTACTATTTATCCTAAAGAAAAACGGAAAACTTAGGATGTGTATTGACTATAGATAGTTAAACAGCATTACTAGGAAGGATAGGTATCCTTTACCCTTAATTAGCGAAATCTAAGACAGGATAGGCAATGCGAAAATCTTTATAAAGATAGATTTGAGGTGGGCGTACCATTAGATTAGAATTAAGGAAGGAGATAAGTAGAAGGCAGCCTTTAGGTCAAAGGAAGGACTGTATAAACCGCTAGTTATACAGTTCGGGCTTATAAACGCATCAGTAATATTTTAGAAACGAATTAATAGTATATTAGGAGAACACCTTAATGAGTTTGTTATAGTATATCTTAACAATATTATTATCTACTTAGTAAGTAAGGAAGAATATAGAGAACATATTAAGTGGGTCTTAAGGAGACTATAAGAAGAAAAGATGCTAGTAGTAATTAAGAAATGTGAGTTCTTTACTAAGAAGACCAATTTTATTAAATTTATTGTTGAACTAGGAAAGATTAGTATGGACCCAAAGAAGGTTAAAGCTATAGTAAGTTAGTAAGAACTAGAGAACGTTACGCAGTTAAGATCGTTCCTAGGGTTTTGCAACTACTATAGGAGGTTTATAGCACAGTGGTTAAAAAGTATTAAGCTATTTACAAGACTAATAAGGAAAGAGGAACCATAGGTACAGGGCAGTAAGTAAAAGAGGTTATTTGGAAAACTTAAGGAGTTGTTTACCTAAGATCCCATCCTTAAAGTCTACCAGTCGAAGTTAGAAACGGTTGTAGAAATAGGTGCATTAAACTTTGCACTAAAAGCATGCTTGCTATAGAAGCATTTAAACGTATGGCATTTAGTAACATACTATAGTTAAAAGATAACACCACTAGAGTTAAACTATAACATCTATAATAAGAAGTTGCTAGGCATAGTTACAGCACTTAAGGAATGGAGAGCATTCTTACAAGGTATAGAGAAACCGTTTATAGTTAAGACGGACTATAAGAACCTAACAGGGTTCCTAATAATAAAGGAACTAAATTAAAGACAAGTTAGATAGGCGGAAATGCTTATAGAATACCATTTTAAGACTTAGCATACTAAGGGTACAGATAATGCACAAGCAGACGCTTTAAGTAGAAAGGCTAAACTATAAAACAAAGAAAAGCCGTTAGGGGCTTTACTGCGACGGGATTAAGACGAAATAATTAGGTACAATTATCCAAAGATCGCAGCAACTATAGAAGGTTAAGTTCACAAATTACTTAAGAGTAATTGGATACAAAGGATCCAAGAGGCATAGGTAGAAAATCCAGACTTAGAGTAATATGAGAATAGGGAAGCGACCTATATTCCAAAAGCGGTAGTAGAAGAGTTTATAAAAGAGTTTCACAAAGAAACAATACAGGGACATAATGGAGCAACAGGCTTAGTATTAAGACTTTAAGAGGAATACATTATTTAAGGAATCTGGGGACTAGCGAGATAAGTCATAAGAGAATATCTAGATTACTAAAGAAACAAACCAACAAGGCATAAGCTGTACGGAGGGCTATAACCTATCAAAACACCAGAGAGACCATAGGAGGTTATATTATAGGACTTTATTATAAAGTTACTAAAGTTAAAAGATCCTATTACTAGACAAGATTATAACGCAATCTTAGTAATAGTAGATAAGCTAACAAAATAGGGATACTTTATAGCATATATAGAAGAAATATCCACAGAAAATATAGCTAGAATCTATATTAAAGAAGTGTTTGTAAGATATAGAGCACTAATAAAGATCATATCAGATAGAGATCTAAGATTTATAGCAGCATTTTAGGAAGTGTTCTTAGCAGAACAAGGGGTTTAAGTAGTAATATTAACTACGTATTACCTACAGATAGATAGTTAAATAGAAAGACTAAACTAGACACTAGAACAGTATCTAAGGCATTATATTAATTATATACAGAATAATTAGGTATCGTTATTACCAGTTATACAGTTTATATATAATGCGACACTATAAGAAGGGATAGGCACGTTACCTTTTAAGGCGAATTACGGATATAAGCCAAGAACATTGTTATCGCCATAATAAGCAAAAAAGACGAGTAGCATAGCTAAAGAAAGAATAGAGACGTTAATAAATCTTTATAGTCACCTTAAAGAAACAGCTAAACTAGTACAGGAACAAATAAAAAGGTACTATAACGCTAAGATATCTAAGGGACCAGATCTTAAGGAGGGGGATAAAGTATAGCTACTATATAAAAATTTCAAGAGTTGACGACCAAGTAAAAAGTTGGACTATATTAGACTAGGACCGTTTAAGGTTAAGGGAAAAGCTTTAGAAGTTACGTACAAGTTGGACTTACCAGAGAAAATAAAAATCTACCCTATATAGCACATCGCAATACTAGAGCCAGCATATGGGAATATTAAGCCACTAGTCTATAAGGCAGACACGTATAAAGGACAAGAAGAAGATAAATAGCAAGTTTTAAAGATCGTTAGTTATAAAGACGTTAATAATAAAACGTGGTATAAAGTAAAGTAAATAGGCTATAATAAGACTACCTAGAAGCCACTAGACAACTTAAAAAACGCTATAAGAAAGATATAGGAGTATTAGAAGAGAATAGGTTAGGTAGTATTAATAAAGAAGGATCGCTAAAGAATAAGACACCTAAGGGGGACCTAAGAGGAGCACCTGCTAATATATTTGGAGTTGTTTCCCTCTCTATTAGAGGAGAATCCGTTCTTTTATTACTAAGTTCCTAGAGACCTTGTTCTATAAGTTTCCACTCCTTAAAATAAACCTTCTCGCGAACCTTCTTAAGACAAAGAAGACAAGCGTAAGCGTTATAACGGGCCTCTAGGGCACGGCGCTTCTCATTACAAATGCGAGCAAGACGGAGCTTGTTATCATACTAAAGCTAGTAAATCTCGGCCAGAGCCTCTAAGAGCTTACCGTTAAGCTTCGCAGTGGCAGATTAAACGCGAGACCCTATAACAAGTTACTTAGGGAACTTAAAGACTATTAAGAGTAATAGGATGCGCATACTTAGCGTTAGATATAGAACGAATATCATAGGAGGACTATATATTCGCTCGCGTACACTTAGCGCAAAAGGACGGTTGTTAGTTAACAGGCAACGCAATCGCAACACATACCAGCCCTCTTTCGTATAATGGGAATAGGAAGGCATAGTCTTACCTAGTAATAGGATAACCGCTACGGTATAAAACCAACGTTCAGCTAAGAAAGAAGAAGATGCTTTAGGCATAATAAGCAATAATATTAACCAAATTAATTAGACGGACATTACACCTCTAGTAAACAACTTAGAGATATTAGGAATCTTTAAGGACGAAAATAAAAAGGAGGGAGATAGTGTTATAGACGCTTTAAGTATAATATTATAACTACTTGGAGAGGAGTTAAAAGAAGCTAGTTGGTTAATTAGGGCACAGTCCAGAATAGATCTGGTAGAACTATATAGTAAGGAATAGTAACCAAGATTATATGGTATAATCTATGTAATCTATATAATTTATATAATCTGTAAAACAAAGCGAGTAGAGTAGACAGAGCGGATAAAGCAAGGACTTTCTTAGGAGTTAGGATATGTATTTAAAGGACCATAATCCCTACCTAGATAGTTCCTTTCTTTATAGTAAATCTTAGAATACAATTAGAGTTAATCTATTAGGCAACTACTTTACCAGTTATTATCTTGTACTATTACTGTAATAGGCTTATATAAATGCTTCTAAACCAAAGCTTGTAGATTGCTACTATACAAGAATACTAAGCTAAGGAGAAGAAGAAGGAGAATCGTTTAGGGGCAGTAGGTAGACATGTCGCAAGGGCCGCCAAGGCGCTAGTGGTAAGCGAGCTAATGGCAATTTTGCATACCGGGCATGGAAAATCCTAATTAGTTAAATATGGCAGGTAACGCGCTCTAGCACTATTACATTACCCCCCCCTCCTAAAAAAGCCTGCCCTTAGGCTTTGTCCAAGTTCTTTATTATTATCTAAATTATTATAGTTATCTAACCCCTCTTCCTAGCATTTAACCCAGCTATCTAACTTACATAGTAGTCCAGGGAGGTCTAGGTAGGCTAGGTGGAAATCTTATAGCTTAT
>Ga0307507_10006744_pt1 | contig 17273 bp, 3 predicted proteins | sample 7_EM_MG_FD_207223 | JGI IMG/M metagenome (GOLD analysis project Ga0307507, IMG submission 207223) | Populus trichocarpa ectomycorrhiza microbial communities from riparian zone in the Pacific Northwest, United States - 7_EM | ecosystem: Host-associated > Plants > Roots > Unclassified | place...
AGTAGGTTATCTAGTGTTGTTTATCCTAAATAAGAATAGAAAACTTAGGATATGCATTAACTATAGATAGTTAAATAGCATTACTAGGAAGGATAGGTATTATTTACCCTTAATTAGCAAAATCTAAGATAGGATAGGTAATACGCAAATCTTTATAAAGATAAATCTAAGATGGGTATACTATTAGATTAGGATTAAGGAAGGAGATAAGTAGAAGGTAGTCTTTAGGTTAAAGAAAGGACTATATAAACTATTAGTTATATAGTTTAGGCTTATAAACGCACCAGTAACGTTTTAGAAATAAATTAATAGTATATTAGGAAAACACCTTAATAAGTTTATTATAGTGTACCTTAACAATATTATTATCTACTTAAGAAGCAAGCAAGAATATAAAGAATATATTAAGTAGGTTTTAAAGAGACTATAAGAAGAAAGGATGCTAGTAGCAGTTAAAAAATGCGAGTTCTTTACCAGAAAAACAGATTTTGTTAAATTTATTATTAAGCTAGGCAAAATTAGTATAGACCTAAAGAAAGTAGAAGCTATGGTAAGTTAGTAAGAACTAAAGAATGTTATGTAGTTAAGATTATTCCTAGGGTTTTGTAACTACTATAAAAGGTTTATAGCATAATAGTTAAAAAGTATTAAGCTGTTTATAAGACTTATAAAGAAAGAGGAACTATAGATATGGGGTAAAGAGTAAAAAAAACTGTTTAGGTAACTTAAGGAGTTGTTTACCTAGGACCTAATCCTTAAGATATATTAACCATAGTTAGATATAGTGGTAGAAATAAATATATTAGACTTTATACTAGGAGCATGCTTATTATAAAGGCATAAGGACACATGGCACCTAGTAGCGTACTATAGTTAAAAGATAACACCACTAGAGTTAAACTATAATATCTATAATAAGGAGTTACTAGGTATAGTTATAGCACTTAGGGAATAGAGAGTATTCTTATAAGGTATAAAGAAACTATTTATAGTTAAAATAGACTATAAAAATCTAATAAGATTCCTAATAATAAAGGAACTAAATAAAAGATAAGTTAGATAGGTAGAGATGCTTATAGAATATTACTTTAAAATTTAGTATACTAAAGGTACTAAAAACACAAGAGTAGATACACTTAGTAGAAACGTAGAGTTATAGAATAAAGAGAAGCTATTAGGGGCTATGTTACGCAGAAATAAAGATGGATTAATTAGGTATAATTATCCTAAAATTGCAGCAACTAAAGAAGAAAGTTAAAGTTATAAAATACCTAAGAGTGTATGGTTATAAAAGATCTAAGAAGCATAGAGTAAGGATTTAGACTTAGAGTAGTATAAGCACTAAGAGGCTATATATATGCCAAGGGTAATTACAGAGGAGTTTATAAAAGAATTCTATAAGGAAATAACTTAGGGATACAACGGAGCTATAGGCTTAGTATTAAGACTTTAAAAAGAATATATTATATAAGGGATTTAGAGAATAGCAAGATAAGTTATAAAAGAGCATCTAAATTATTAAAGAAATAAACTGGCAAGGTATAGGCTATATAGAGGGCTATAACCTATTAAAATACTAGAGAGATTATAAAAGGTTATATTATAAGACTTTATTATAAAGCTACTAAAGTTAAGAGATCCTATTACTAGATAAGATTATAATATAATCTTAGTAATAGTAGATAAGTTAACTAAGTGGGGCTACTTTATAGCGTATATAGAAGGAATATTAGTAGAAGATATAGCTAGAATCTATATTAAAAAAGTGTTTATAAAACATAGAGTACTAGTAAAAGTTATATTAGATAGAGATTTAAGATTTATAGCAGTATTTTAGGAGGTATTTTTAGCCAAATAAGGGGTTTAAGCAGCAATATTAATAGCATACTATTTATAGACGGACGGATAAACAGAAAGACTAAACTAAACATTAGAGCAGTACTTAAGGTATTATATTAATTACGCATAAAATAATTAGGTATTATTACTACTAGTTATATAGTTTATATATAATATAACACTATAGGAAGGGATAGGCATATTACCTTTTAAGGCGAATTACGGGTATAAGCTAAGAATATTATTATTACCATAATAAGTAAAGAAAATAAGTAGTATAGCTAAAAAAAGAATAGAGAACTTAATAAATCTTTATAATTACTTTAAAAAAAATAGCTAAACTAGTATAGACAAGAATAAAAAGGCATTATAATGCTAAGAGATTTAAGGGACCAGATCTTAAGGAGGGAAATAAAGTATAGCTACTATATAAATTTTTTAAAAGTTAATAACTAAGTAAGAAGTTAGACTATGTTAAACTAGGACCATTTATAGTTAAGGCAAAGATTTTAGAAGTTATATATAGACTTAACTTACTAGAAAGAATAAAGATCTACCCTATATAATATATTGCAATACTAAAGCTAGCATATAGAAATATTAAGCTACTAGTTTATAAGGTAAATATATATAGAGGGTAAGAGAAAAATAAATAGGAAGTTTTAAAAATTATTAGCTATAAGGATATTAATAATAAAATATAGTATAAAGTAAAGTAGATAGGCTATAACAAGACTACCTAGGAGCTATTAGATAATTTAAAAATCACTATAAGAAAGGTATAAGAGTATTAAAAAAAAGGATTAGGTAGTATTAATAAAGAAGGATTATAAAAAAATAAGTTACCTAAAGGGGGCCTAAGAGAAGCACCTACCAAGGTATTTAGAGTTATTTCTCTCTCTATAAGAAAAGGATCCGTTTTTTTATTACTAAGTTCCTAAAGACCTTATTCTATAAGTTTCTACTCCTTAAAACACACCTTCTCATAAACCTTCTTAAGACGGATTAACTAAGTAGATATAGCTAGGTAAAAGTCTAAAGCATATTATTAGGCGTTAGTAGTTTCTTATTTAGCGTTATAAGAATAATAAAGTTTAGCTAACACTACTAAGAGTTTATTATTAAGCTTTATAGCAGTAAATTAAACCTAGGACCCTAGTAGTAATTAATAAAAGTACTTAAAGACTATTAAGAGTAATAGGGCATATATACTTAGCGTTAGAAATAGAGCAAACGTTATAGGACGATTAAATATTTACTTAGTGCACTCTAAATAGGAAGAAGGTTGTTAAGATAAGGGACTTACTAATATAATATAAACTAACCCCTCTTTTATATAATAAGAATATAAAGATGGCATTATCTTACTAAGAGATAATATTATAGTAATAGTATAAGACTAATAAGCTGTAGAAGAAAAAGGAGACGCTTTAGGTATAGTAAGTAAGGATATTAACTAAGTTAATTAAGCAGACATTACACCTCTAGTAGACAACTTAAAGATATTAAAAATCTTTAAGGACGAAGATAAAAAGGAGGGAGATAGTATTATAAACACTTTAAGTATAATATTATAACTACTTAGAGAATAATTAAAAGAAGCTAGTTAGTTAATAAGGGCATAGTCTAGAATAGAACTAGTAGAACTATATAACAAGGAATAGTAAGCAAGATTATATAGTGTAACCTATATAATCTATAATAGGGTAGATAGGGTAGATATAATAGATAGAGTAGATAAAGTAATAACTTTTTTAGAAGTATGGACGTGTATTTAAAGGACTATAGTCCCTACCTAGATAGTTCCTTTTTTTATAGTAAATCTTAAAATATAATTAGAGTTAATTTATTAGGCAACCACTCCACTAGTTATTATTTATACTTATTACATTATTAACTTCCTGTTTACCTATACACCTAGCCTATTAGCGAGTCTACCGTGGCATTTCCCACAAGACTTTATTATATTAACTCTTAGTTTATCTTTATTCTTAAGTTTAAACCTTTCCTATATTAATTTAAATATTACTATATTACTTACTGGTACCAATATCTATATTATCTCTCTCTAGTCTATGGCCTATTCCTTTAGATTCTTTAATATTATAATTAACGCTCCCTTAATATAGCTTATCTATCTTTCTAATATAGCTTAATATAGTATAGCCTTTTTATCTAGCCATATGCAGAAATCTTTCCACTTATTATTCCCGCGCTACTAGTACTACTTTTAGTATAGCTCTATAAGTATATATAATCTATCTATAAGGAAATATCTCTTTATTACTGTATTATTATAACCCTTTATATATTATTGTGTAAACCTAGTTAGAATCCCTAAATCCTCTTCTTATTTTAGGTTATTTAGCTACTTAGCTCTTAGTATACCTGCTTTTGGCCTATTAGTAACCTTTTATATAGGTGCTCTATCCCTTATATATCCTAGTATAGCTAATCTCTAATCTAGCTTCTATTCCTACTATATAAGAATTTATTATCTAATCTTACCTATACTTTCCATTCTATTGCATTTTATAAATAGGTTTTTAATATTATTAACTTTTTTAACTGTTGTGTTAACCTTCTAACCTTTAGGCTAAATACTATATTCCCCTAGAATTACTATAGACCTTATTTATTCTTTAAAATTTTAGTGTTCTAGGAATTGCCGTCCTATGCTTATTTATTTGTCTTTAAACTAAGCTGCTGCCCTATCCTATTAGTTATTGTCTATTATAGGTCCTTAGGTATATCTTATCTTATCTTAAGAATCTTAAGCGTCTCTTATCTTGTCTTAAGAATCTTAAGCCTATAGCCTTTTACCTTTATTAAGTGGTAAGCTAGCACTAGTAGTTGTCTACTTACTTAATTGTCTTTAGATATTACTCCTTCTGTCTTATAAAGTAATAGATGCCGTATTTAATGGTGTTATAATACCCGTTACTAAACTATGTTCTATAGTAGTCTTAGTCTCTACTTCTATTATATCCTTAAGGTTTAAGCGCCCCTAGTTGGCCTCCTTTTCTTCCTTATTGCTAATAATTAATAAATATTCTAACTTTATTATTATTTCTACTAATCTTTATCTATATGTTACTATAATATCTTAATCTAGCTTATAGAGTTAATCCTATTGGGAATACAGGCAAGTTGCCGTCATGCGAGGCAAGTTGCCGTCACGTGCCGCCGCGGCACTAGCGTGGCGAGGAGCCTTAAGCTCCTCGCCCTTCCTCAAGGAAAAGCAATAATACAATATAATAACAATCATCATACTATCTACGAACCGTAGCTACGTGGTATCACCTTGTGATACCTATACTGATTAGTGGTTAACTTTACTGTTATACTATAGAGCAGCTAAGTATTCCTAAGAAGAGACGAGCCACTGTACTAGTGCTACTTGTGCTAAAGGAAGCTGTCTTTTAAGGTCAGAACTGGTTCTAAACCTTAAATAGAACTCTTCTATAAATCTAAGGATCTAAAGGCCAGAACTGGTCCTGAGCCTTTCCTAGATTATAGATTCTTGCGTCTATTACACAGAACAATACGCTTTATAAGTCTTTGCGATTTAAGGCCAGAACTGGTTCTGAGCCCTATAATCGCAGATTCTCGTCTAAACGCGTACTAAATAATAATTAATAATCCCTATACTAATAACACCTCCTTTTCTATAACCCTATAACACTTCCCTTCCTCCGAAAACATGGCTAATAACTGGAGAGACTCCTTACCACTAGGGGTAGCCACGTACGCGAAACTTATTAATAAAGATTAGGACGAATTTTCTATTTTTAATATAACAACCTATACGGCAAAACAAGTTAATGGCTTCCTCCTATACCATATTCTCTTCTACCGAAGTAGACACTACGCCGATGTATAACTATGGGAATATTTTAGGGAATATTTTATGGGATGGACTGCCAACACCTAGGCACTTAGAAATGTTAATATTATCCAGGATTTTTGAGACTTCCTCCATAGGAATAGGGTATACATTACTAAGAACGGTAACCTAATTACTAGTAATATTTAGGCCGTTATTATTAGAATAGAGGAGCTAGTATAGACGGAAGCTAAGATTATATATTAACTACAGAAACCCAAAACCAACCAATATTCTTTAGAAGGTAACTTTAATTTATATCTAAACCCCTAGAACGCTACTCTCCTACCTAGAGGTACTCTTCTACCTGGAGGTACTTTTCCACCTAGAGGTACTCTTCCTCTACCTTCTCTACCACCTCTACTTTAGCCAACCAGTGAGCCTCTATTACGAGAAGTCACGAATCTGATGAAGGTATATTTAGACAAAGAAAAGAAGTTTAGAGGAGAACTGTACGATATGCTTAGAACAAAACTATAGGTCTTTTATAACTGTTGCAACAAGGTCGGAATTTAAGGCTACTAGCACCACTATACTTTCTCTATTATGTTAAAGGGACGGGTGGTGACATTCTATTACAACCATATTGCGGGTAAAAACTATAGCTTTAATATAATGCTTTAGCTTACTAGAGCTTACTTTAAGACTAATAAGAATCGCCAACTTTATATATCTAAATGGCGGGAGACTATATTCTAGAGAGTTATTACTTCTAACCCAATAAAGACTCGTTTAGAGTGCCTTTAATTACTCTTTAATAAACTCTAGAAAATCTAATATGGCCTTACCAAAACTTACTAAAATAAGAACAGCCTAAGGGACCAGGTTATCTTAGCCTGCTATAGCATTCCTAAGTGTAATCTAGCGCTATATAAACCTACGGATACGTTTGAAGGAATATATACCGAGCTACGCTCCGCTGTAGGTACTACAATGTAAACATAAGAATCTCAACAGTTTTATACCAAAAACCCTACCTAACCAAGTATTCCTAACTAATATAATTATAACTGGACTGACCAAATATATGGTGGCCATGGTAGGGAATATAGCAAAGGGTATAATTAACGTTAACTATAAGGCAATTATAGAGGTCCTTATAGAGGTTTATTTTAAAGTAATCGCTAGAAGAAGTGCTACATTTATAAAAAGCCAAATTGCTAGTTAACTAGACACTCCCTTAATAAGCGAAAGGAGGCATATAATAAGTTTCGTTAGAGTGTAAGAAACGTCAGAAATTATAAGGTTACTACGGCCTACTTCCAAAGCTTCCTGGTTTAATATGAAGGCGTAAAAGATTTTAAGGGTAAGGTTAATAAGACTAAACAGCTCCTTATAGATATAGAAATTAAGGACTACTCTCCTAACCAATACTTTACTAAGTATAGTGAGGTAGATGGTATATAAACCGTTACTGTTCTTAATGACTAATCTACGCTCCATTCTATTACGAAGTTAGATATCTTTAATAAGCTAAAGAAAAGCTCCGTGTTCTCCTTTAATAACAGATACTTAACAAATGTCTTCTATAGTATTATACCAGATACTAGAGCCGCAGGAGTATCTATAGTAGGAGAACCTTAAGTTTGAGCCCTTTAGCAGCTTAATAGCTCTATTTAGATTAACCAATCAACGGCAGGCTAATATATAATACGCTTTAGCAAGGGTACCGCAATCTCTTTTAGCATAATTAGGGTCTAAACCCCCTTAGGATATATTACTTTCTATATTATTCCCGCGAACACTCCGTTTCTATTTTATATTAGGGATATAGACAAATTAGGCGTTAAGCTTAACAACCTTAAAAATATACTTGTGTAGGGAGATAATTAGGTGCCTATTATATATAAGTAGGGTCACCCTTGGCTGCTCCTTTAATAACTAGAAAGGAGTGTTACTTAGAGCTATTTAACTAAGTTAGAGTTACGTTAACTATACTATCATTTTAGCTACTTATCCGTTTACCAATTGCTTAGGGTTCTTTAGTAAGTAGGCCATAAAGTTAAGGTTAAGGCAATTAAACATCTTATAAAGTACTGCTATTACTGCTAAATAAACTAGAAGTCCCCTAGCCAATTTAAGTTCACCCTTAAAGATAACTATAACTTTAACTTCTGTATTATTGTTAACGTTATATATCTTAGTGGCAAGCTAGTACTCTAAGTTATTGACTTCTTAACCTCTTTCTAAGCCGCATGTTTCTTAAAGGATATATTAGCTAGGAACGTATAGGATACCCTTTAATTATACTAAATTAATATCTACCTAGAACCCCCTAATTAAATCGTCTATAATATAGGAAAGAACTTTTTATCTATAGAGTTTTGATAATAGATAAAGGTAATAGCAATTAAGGTTAAGGAAGTCCCTATTAAGGTATATAATAGTGTTAGAAAAGTGGAGCGATATTATATACTATTACGCTATATATATAAGATTATCTCTTTAGAACTAGAGGATGCTAGCAAAGAACTTACCTTATAAATAGCTGTTAAAGCTATTAACAATTCTGCTGGCCTAGATGGACTTATACCTATATTGCTAGTTTTTGGCGCCTACCCTTAAATAACTAACAATTCTCCACTATCTCCCTCTGTTGTGTAATGAGCTAAGGCTATTTGCAAGGCAATAAAAGAGGTATAATGTCTCTACGCTATATACCAAGTCAATAACGCACTAGGAATAAGAAATGGCCTAAATACCTTAACTATGTTTAATCTGCCACTCTAGTCTAAGATACGCGTATGGCGTAAAAAGGGAGGATAGTTAGGCCTATATTAACTTATTGTAATTAATAGCTAGACTTGCACTATTTAGATACCTTACGGACCCACTTAATTCTGTTTAACTGTTATTAAGCCTTATTACAAAGATAATAGTTCTAAGCCTTTATAGGATACTATAGAAAATGCCTTAGAGGAGAGCTACGATTAATATGCTCTAGAAGGCAACTATAATTCTAATATAATTGTAGTAAATACGCCGCAACTATAACGCGGTAGAGGTCGCCTAAAGGGATTATAAAATTGCTAATATCTTATTAATTTTAAAGAGCAATTTGTTACTGCTATTAAGAATAAAGTTAAGCTATTAATGGCCTTTATAATAGCTAAGGAGAAGGCTGACTTTAAACTCGCAAAACAGCTCTAAAAGGAAGGTTATATTATAACTTTAGGAGCTCCTTTCTAAGCATCTAATAAGTAGGAGATCGATGGTCTTATTATAAGAGAAGTCTTTAAATTTAAGAAATATAACCCTATTAAGTTTAATAAAGTTCGCATCTTTAAATTAAGAATGGTTAATGAAATTAAGGGCAAAGCTACTAATACCCTATTTAAGAAATTAAGGCTTGTTATCTAAGGTTATAATAATAATAGTAAGGAGGTAATTCTTATATAATCTTCTATAATTTAACGAGCTAGTTAGTGAGTTATTATTGTACTAGCTCCCTCCTTAATAAAGAATGGAATAGCGGTTTATTTATAAGATATTACTTAGGCCTATACCCAATTAGAGACGTACCTTTAGCGCTTAATATTAGTATACCTTCTAGAGCAAATTCGCCACTAATATCCTAAAGAGACGATTATGGTTGTGCTTAAGCCATTATATGGAATTGCAGAGGCAGGAACTTATTAGTGGGCTACCTATAGTAAGCACTATAAAGAGAAGCTTTTAATAAATACTTCTATATTTAATCCATGCTTCCTTATTACAGCTATGGGAACTCTATTTGGAATTATTAGTATGCAAACTAATAATATAATTATCTTAGGAGACGACTAATTTTTAGCTCTTAAAGAAGATAAGCTAATAAAGGTAAACCTTATGGCAAAGCTAAAGGAAAAGCTTAATTTAATAATATTATTACTCTTTAATAGATGTATCCTCTCCCTAAATAAGGATTTCATTACTTTGCGCTAGAAGAGTTAAGGCAAGAAGATTAACGTTATTAACGTTAATTCTCTAAAGCAAGGATACGTGGAGCAACGCGCCTATAGAGCTTATGTTGCTTCTATCTATTAACCTAAGGCTTCTTTTAATCTCTCTATTGCTGCTTAACACTAGGAACCAACTAAGGATAATATTCTTGCCCTAAATAAACGTCTTTCCTGGCAAATAAACCACCTTAATTAGGGACTACTCTACGTGCTTATTAATCTTCCCACTGCTAAGCTCTTTATATTTATTAATGGATTTTTTATAAATAATAAAGATTTTAGCTCCTAGCTAGAATATAAGATTATTATTACAAACAAATCTACTGGAGAGAATGACTTTATAATCCATAGTAATCTTATTTATTAAAGCTTAACTAAGAGCAAGCGTATTACTTAAAGCGTTCTAGCATTAGAGATATATAGAATAGTTAGCGGAGTTAATATGGCAATTGCAATTAGAACTACCCTAAAGATAATTATAGATTAACTTAAACTTCCCGCTATCCCTATAATCGTATGCACTGATTTATACTCCCTCTATAAGTGTTTAGTTAAGCTTGGTACCATAAAGGAGAAGCGCCTTATAATCGATATTATGGTACTTTAGCAATCCTATAAGCGTTAAGAACTCTTTAAGATTTAATAGATTAATGGCCAAGATAACCTAGTAGATGCGATAATAAAGGCGAACCCAAACAAGGCACTAGAGACGTTTATTAACATAAATACTCTACATATATAAGTTAAAGGTTAGGTTAAAAGGGAGTAAGGGTATAACATTCTATAGACCCTAACTTAAACTAGCCAATTAGGATTTTCCATCCCCGGGATATAAAATTGCTATTGGCTCGCTTACTACTAGCGCCTTGGCGGCCCTCCTAACAAGATATCTATCTATAACTCCTAAGCAAGAAAGCACCACGTGCTAAGAGGCAAATTTGGGACAGCGAGACTTATATTACAATGGCAATAGTGAGTAAGGAGGATTGATATTTGTTACGCTAGTCGAGCGGTATATATATATAGATGGCAACCGCAAAAGAAGGGTTGCCAGTGTTGGGAATATAGGCAAGTTGCCGTCACGTGCCGCCGCGGCACTAGCGTGGCGAAGAGCCTTAAGCTCCTCGCCCTTCCTTAAGGAAGAGCAATAATATAATATAATAACAATCATCATACTATCTACGAACCGTAGCTACGTGATATTACCTTGTGATACCTACAATCCTGTTTTTTGTCTAACTCTTTAGTTCTTTTAAGCTCTTATAACTCTAGCTCTTATAGCTAATAGCTTACGCTGTACTTAGCGTTCTTATAAATTTGGTATATATTGTTATAATAAAACGTAAAGTGCTTAATTAAACACTCCTTGGTCCTACGCAATATACCTATATTTATATTATTATACTCTAATAACCTTATACCCCTTACTGCGTAATTACTTTAACTACCTCTATAGTCTTTAGTAAAATAACCTTATTTTCTATAATTTATATAAGCTCCTTTTTTAAACCAATCTTTTTATTATAGAGTCTACTTAAACATCTTCTGCTGCTAAAATCCCTGGTTTAGCCTCTACTCCTTAGTCCTATAATTACTTAATTCTTAACCCTTAGGTTTCTATAGCTTCCTATTCTATCTCTTAAATTCTTTAGTACTGCTTAGGTCTATTAGCTCTAGTCTACTATTCTATAGTTTATAACTTGTCGGGAATAAGGCAAGCGGTCGTCACGTATCGTCGCGGCACTAGCGTGGCGAGGAGCCTTAAGCTCTTCGCCCTTCCTCGTTCCAATCAAAACAAAAAGCATGCATCATTAAACAACGTCACTGTATCTACTCAAGTAGTACTGGTGATTTACCCTATGTTACCAACACTGATTAGTAGTTAAATACACAACTACAAAACAGCAAGGTTTTTAATAGAAGAGACAGTCTCATGCAGGGGTGCTATATACGCTCATATGGAATGGATCCCGGCGATACTGTGCTACCTTAGACTTACGAAAAACTAGTAATAGAAGTGTCACTAAGTACTAGGAGATACCAAGTTGCGTCCATTACGCAGAATAACTACGTTTACGAAGATTTGGTTAAGTACTTTAGGTCAGAAGTGTTAATAAACCTAGGGTCCTAAGTCAACGTCCAAAACGCGTTAACTACATCTTAAATTGCCTACCTTTTAACAGCAAACCTACAAGATCCTATAAAACCGAAAACCCTACCTACCTTTGACGTACGATACCCCATTAAACAACCCTTATTTTCCTTTTTTTTCTATTAACAAAATAATAGCCATTATGGCGTTAACCTACCCAAAGTAGTACGAGAAAGACATTAACCTAGAGACGTGGGATACAGATATCGACCCTATAAACGCCAAGCAACAGGACCTAAACGGATTCTTATTACACCATATAGCACACTATACAGACCGCGAATACAACAACACCATGCTATAGTATTATATAAAGGAGGACTTTGTTGGATGGATAAAGGAAACATAGGCTCTCGCGAAGAAAGATATTATATAAGACTTCCGTAATTTCCTTCGGGAAAATAGAGTATTTGTCCCTATAGATGGGGGTGCTATTAGAGACAATATCCAGGAGCAAGTCATTAATGCAGAAGAAGAGCACAAATGGACTCCATAAAAGATTAAGCACCAACTACGCAATAAGAAGAAGCTTAACTTACGATAGAATCTAAATAATATACTAATAGAGACGCGTCCTAATTCTATTACTCTAGGCACGAGTTCTTACGTTCTGTATCTATTACTTCCACTAATTTAACCCGCAACTTTAACTACTGCCCCTTAAGAGCAAGCGCAAGATCCCCTTACTTTGCGATTTAATAACCTTTAAACTCTATTATAGCAAGATTAGGTACCACGCCGTGTTCTATTAAGATCTATATCTCCACTGTAGCTTATAAAGCAATCCCCACCTTAATCTCTAACGCAATTTCAACGTAGCCTAACACCGCTCGGAAGTACCTTAAAAATGCTTACAGAGCTTATAAAGCTCTATTTAGACCAGGAGAAGAGGTTTAGTGGGGAACTATATAATATCCTTAATTTAAAGCTGCGTATCTTCTATAACTATTACTAGAAGGTTGGACTGGAACCTAACCAATATTATAACACTTATTCCGTTATGCTTAAGGGCCGCGCTAGTACCTTCTATTATAATCATTTGGTAGGAAAAGGATACGATTTTAACCAAATAATATATAAGATAAGATGCCACTTCAAAACAGAAGAGAATAAGCAGCAGTATATATTAGAGTAAAGAGAGACTACCTTTCTAAAAATTATTGCTATAAACCCAGATGCCTCTTAACTTAATTATCTTTAAAAGCTCTTTAACTGACTTTAGATAATTCAGTATAGTTTATCTAAATTATATTAAGAGGACTTCAGCCTACGCGATTAAGTTATTAGCGTATGCTAAGGTGTTAAAGAATACAACCTTACTCTCTTTAATCCTGCAAATACTTATAAAGGAGTGTGTGCTTAATTAAGATCCTCTATTAGCACCGCTCTATGCTTTTAAGAAGTATAGCAATTCAATATCTAACCTTAACCTACTTCGATTGACCTGGCTGACTAATACGATTATAACTGGACTGATTAAACATATAGTGGCTAGGGTAAGGGATACAGTAGAGGGTACAATTAACGTTAACTATAAAGCAATTATAGAGGTCCTTGTGGAGGTTTATCTTAAAACAATTAATAGAAGAAATATTACGTTTGTAAAAAGCCAAATTGCTAGTTAACTAGGCACCCTCTTAATAGATAAAAGGAGGCATATAACAAGTTTCACCAGAGTGTACAAAACGTTAGAAATTATAAGGTTACTATAGCCTACTTCTAAAGCTTCCTAGTTCAATATAAAGGCGAAGAAGATCTTAAGGGTAAGGTTAATGAGGCCAAACAGCTCCTTATAGATATAGAAATTAAGGACTACTCTCCTAACTAATACTTTACTAAGTATGGTAAGGTAAATAGCACACAAACCATTACTATCCTTAATAACCAATCTACGCTCCATTCTATCACAAAGTTAGATATCTTTAACGAGCTAAAGGAAAGTTCCGCATTCTCCTTTAATAATAGATACTTAGCAAACGTCTTTTATAGTATTATGCTAGATACTAGAGCCGTAGGAGTATCTATAGTAGGAGAACCTCAAGTTTAAGCTCTTTAGTAGCTTAATAGCTCTGTTTAGATTAACTAATTAATGGTAGGCTAATATATAATTCGCTTTAGCAAGGGTACTACAATCTCTTTTAATACAATTAAGGTCCAAACCCTGTTAGGATATATTACTTTTTATATTATTCCCGCGAATACCCCGTTTCTATTCTATATCCAAAATATGGATAAGTTAGGCGTTAAGCTTAATAACCTTAAGAATATGCTCGTTTAGGGAGATAATTGGGTGCCCATTATATACAAGTAGGGTTACCCTTAGTTGCTCCTTTAATAGCCAGAAAGGAGCGTTGCTTAAAGCTATTTAACTAAGTTAGAGTTATATTAACTATACCGTTGCTTTAGTTACCTATTAGTTTATAGATTACTTAGGGTTCTTTAGCAAGCAGGTTATAAAGTTAAGGCTAAGATAATTAAGCATCTTATAAAGTACTGCTATTACTGCTAAATAAACCAGAAGTCCCCTAGCCGATTTAAGTTCACCCTTAAAAATAACTATGACTTTAACTTCTGTATTATTATTAACATTATATATCTTAGTGGCAAGCTAGTACTCTAAGTTGTTAACCTTTTAACCTCCTTCTAAGCCGCACGTTTCCTAAAGGATATGTTAGCTAGAAACGTATAGAATACTCTTTAATTATACTAGATTAATATCTACCTAGGACCCCCTAATTAAGTTATTTATAATATAGGAAGGAACTTCTTATCTATAGAGTTTCGGTAATAGGTAAAGGCAATAGAAATTAAGGTTAAGAAAGTCCCTATTAAGGCACACAATAGTGTTAGAAAAGTAGAATAATATTATACGCCATTACGCTAAGTATATAAGATTATTTCTTTGGAACTAGAGGGCGCTAGTAAAGAGCTTATCTTATAGATAGCTATTAAGGCTATTAACAATTCCACTAGCCTAGATAGGCTTATACCTATATTACTAGTCTTTGGCGCCTACCCTTAAATAACTAACAATTCTCCACTATCTCTATCCGTTACGTAACAAGCTAAGGCTATCCATAAAGTAATAAAGGAGGTGCGCCGCATCTACGCTACACGCTAGGTTAATAATGTACTAAGAATAAGAAACGGCCTAAATACCTTAATTATAATAGATCTACCACTCCAATCTAAAGTACGGGTATAGCGTAAGAAAGGGGGCTGGTTAGGCCCATATATACTTATCGCCATTAAGGGTTAAACTTATACTCTTTAGATGCCCTATAGACCCACTTAATTCCGCTTAACCGTTATTAAGCCCTACTATAGGGATAACAGTTTCAAGCCTTTATAGGATACCCTAGAGGATACCCTAAAGAAGAACCACAATTAACGTGCTCTAGAAGGCGACTATAATTCTAATATAGTTATAGCAGATAAGCCGCAACTATAACGCGGTAGAGGTCGCCTAAAAGGATTATAAAATTACTAACATCTTATTAATTTCAAAGAGTAATTCGTTGCCGATATTAAGAGTAGAGTTAAGTTATTAATAGCCTTTATAACAGCTAAAGAGAAGGCGGACTTTAAGCTTATAAAACAACTTTAAAAGGAAGGCTGTATTATAACTCTAGGAGCCCCTTTCTAAGTATCTAATAAGCAGGAGATCGACGGTCTTATTATAAGAGGAGTTTTTAAATTTAAGAAGTATAACCCTACTAAGTTTAATAGAGTTCGCATCTTTAAGTTAAGAATAGTTAATAAGATTAAGGGTAAAGCTACTAACACCCTATTCAAGAAGTTGAGGCTGGTTATCTAAGGTTATAATAATAACGGCAAGAAAGTAATTCTTATATAATCCCCTACAATTTAACAAGCTAGTTAGTAAGTTATTATTACGCTAGCTCCCTCCTTAATAAAGAATAAAATAGCGGTTTATTTATAAGATATTACTTAGGCCTACACCTAATTAGAGATGTACCTTTAGCGCTTAATATTAGCATGCCTTCTAGAACAAATTTGCCACCAATATCCTAAAGATACAATTATGGTCATGCTTAAGCCATTATATAGAATCGCAGAGGTAGGAACTTACTAGTAGGCTACCTATAGCAAATACTATAAAGAGAAGCTTTTAATAATAACTTCTATATTTAACCCCTGCTTCCTTATTATAACTATAGGAACTCTATTTGGAATCATTAATATATAAACCGACGATATAATTATTTTAGGAGATAACCAATTCTTAGCTCTTAAAGAAGACGAGCTAGTAAAGGCAAATCTTATAATAAAGCTAAAGAAGAGGCTTAACCTAATAACACTATTACTCTTTAATAGATGCATCCTCTCCCTAAACAAGGACTCCATTGCTTTGCGCTAGAAGGGTTAAGGTAAGAAGATTAATGTTATTAACGTTAATTCTCTAAAGTAAGGATACGTAGAGCAACGCACTTATAGAGCTTATATTGCTTCTATCTATTAACCTAAGGCTTCTTTTAATCTCTCTATTGCCGTCTAATACTAGGAACTAACTAAGGATGATATTTTTACCCTAAATAAGCGTCTTTCCTGGTAAATAAACCATCTTAATTAGGGACTACTCTATATGCCTATTAACCTTCCTACCGCTAAGCTCTTTGTATTTGTTAATAGATTATTTATAAATAATAAAGATTTTAGCTCCTAGCTAGGATATAAGATTATAATTATAAATAAATCTACTAGAGAGAATAACTTCACAATCTATAGCAATTTTATTTATTAGAGCTTAACTAAGAGTAAGCGCATTACTTAAAGCGTTCTAGCGTTAGAGATATATGGAATGGTTAGTGGAGTTAATATAGCAATTATAATTGGAACTACCCTAAAGATAATTATAGATTAACTTAAACTTCCTATTATCCCTATAATTGTATGTACCGACTTATATTCCCTCTATAAGTGCTTAGTCAAGCTTGGTACTACAAAGGAGAAGCGCCTTATAATTAACATTATAGCACTTTAGTAATCTTATAAACGGCAAAAACTCTTTAAGATCTAATAGATTAATGGCCAAGACAACCTAGTAGATGTAATAACGAAGGCAAACCCAAATAAGGCTCTAGAAACGTTTATTAACACAAATACTCTATATATATGGGTTAAAGGTTAGGTTAAAAGGGAGTAAGAGCATAATATTCTGCAGACCCTAATTTTAACCAGCTAATCAGGATTTTCTATACCCGGCATAGAAAATCGCTATTGGCTCGCTTACTACTAGCACCTTAGCGGCCCCTCGCCTTTGCGTTAACCCCTAACGTTCTTCTTCTTCTTCGCTTAGTATCTTTGTATAGTAGTAATCTACAAGTGTATATAAATAGCAACTACAAAAGAAGAGTTGCCAGTGTCGGGAATAAGGCAAGCGGTCGTCACGTGTCGTCGCGGCACTAGCGTGGCGAGGAGCCTTAAGCTCTTC
>Ga0307507_10006745_pt1 | contig 17273 bp, 5 predicted proteins | sample 7_EM_MG_FD_207223 | JGI IMG/M metagenome (GOLD analysis project Ga0307507, IMG submission 207223) | Populus trichocarpa ectomycorrhiza microbial communities from riparian zone in the Pacific Northwest, United States - 7_EM | ecosystem: Host-associated > Plants > Roots > Unclassified | place...
TAGGTAAGTAGTCCTCAATTTCCATATCTATAAGGAGCTATTTAGTCTTATTAACCTTACCCTTAATATTTTCTACGCCTTTATATTAAACTAGGAAGCTTTAGAAGTAGGCTATAGTAACCTTATAATTTCTAACGTTTTATACGCTCTAGCGAAACTTATTATATACCTCCTTTTATCTATTAAGAGGGTGCCTAGTTAACTAGTAATTTAGCTTCTTATAAATGTAGCATTTCTTCTATTAATTATTTTGAGATAAACCTCCATAAGGACCTCCACAATTACTTTATAGTTAACGTTAATTATACCCTCTACCGTATCCCCTACCCTGGCCACTATATGTTCAATCAGTCCAGTTATAATTGTGTTAGTTAGCCAGGTCGATTAAAGTAGGTTAGGGTTAGGTATTAAATTGCTATACTTCTTAAGAGCGCAGAGTAGTGCTAATAGAGGATTTTAATTAAGCACACACTCCTTTATAAGTATTTGCAGGATTAAAGAGAGCAAGGTTATATTCTTTAACACCTTAGCATACGCTAATAACTTAATTGCGTAAGCTAAAGTCCTCTTAATATAATTTGGATAAACCATGCTAAATTATCTAAAGTTAGTTAAAGAGCTTTTAAAGACAATTAAGTTAAGAGGCATCTGGGTTTATAGTAATAATTCTTAGGAAGGTAGTCTCTCTCTACTCCAATATATACTACTACTTATTCTCTTCTGTTTTAAAGTGGCATCTTATCTTATATATTATTCGGTTGAAATCATATCCTTTTCCTACCAAACGTTCATAATAGAAGGTACTGGCGCGGCCCTTAAGCATAACAAAATAAGTGTTATAATATTAGTTAGGTTCCAGTCCAACCTTCTAGCAATAGTTATAAAAGATACACAGCTTTGAATTAAGAATATTATACAGTTCCCTACCAAACCTCTTCTCCTGGTCCGAATAGAGCTTCGTAAGCTCTGTAAGCATTTTTAAGGTGCCTCCGAGCGGTATTAGGCCACGTTAAAATTACATTAGAGATTAAGGTGGGGATTGCTTTATAGGCTATAATAAAGATATAGATCTTAATAGAACACAGCATAGTACCTAATCTTACTATAATAGAGTTCAAAGGTTATTAAATCGCGAAGTAAGGGGATCTTGCGCTTGCTCTTAAGGGGCAGTAGTTAAAGTTGCGGGTTAAATTAGTGGAAGCAATAGATATAGAACGTAAGAACTTATACCTAGAGCAATAGAATTAGGACGCGTCTCTATTGGTATATTATTTAGATTCCATTATAAGTTGAGCTTCTTCTTATTGCGTAGTTAGTACTTAATCTCTTATAGAGTCCATTTATGCTCTTCTTATGCGTTAATAACTTACTCCTAGATATTATCTCTAATAGTACCCCTATCTATAGGGACAAATACTCTATTCTCCTAAAGGAAATTACGGAAGTCTTATATAACATCTTTCTTCGCAAGAGCCTATGTTTTCTTTATCTATCCAACAAAGTCCTCCTTTATACAATACTATAGTATGGTATCATTGTATTCGCGGTCTGTATAGTATGCCATATGGTGTAATAAGAATCCGTTTAGGTCCTATTGCTTAGTATTTATAGGGTTAATATCTGTGTCCTATATCTCCGGGTTAATGTCTTTCTTATACTACTTTAGGTAGGTTAACGCCATAATAGCTATTATTTTGTTAATAGAAAAAAAAAAGGAAAATAAGGGTTGTTTAATAGAGTGTCATACGTTAAAGGTAGGTAAGGTTTTCGGTTTTATAGGATCTTGTAGGTTTGCTGTCAAAAGGTAGGTAATTTAAGATATAGTCAACGCGTTTCGGACGTTAACTTAGGACCCTAGGTTTAGTAACACTTCTAACCTAAAGTACTCAACTAAATCTTCGTAAACGTAGTTGTTCTGCGTAATAGACGCAACTTAGTATCTCCTAGTACTTAGTAACACTTCTATTACTAGTTTTCCGCAAGTCTAAGGTAGTATAGTATCGCCGGGATCCATTCCATATAAGCGCATATAGCACCCCTGCACGAGACTGTCTCTTCTGTTAAAAACCTTGCTATTCTATAGTTGTGTATTCAACCACTAATTAGTATTGGTAACACAGGGTAAATCACCAGTACTACTTAAGCAGATACAGTAACGTTGTTTAATAATGCATGCTTTCTTTTAATTGGAACGAGGAAGGGCGAAGAGCTTAAGGCTCCTCGCTACGCTAGTGCCGCGACGACACGTAACGACCGCTTGCCTTATTCCCGACAGATATAAACGGGAGGAGGCCTATAAAAGAAGTAGTAGTAAGATTAAGGTGCCTTAGTCACTGCTAGGTAGTATTATTATCTACTATAGTAACTAATTGGGGTTAATTTAGAAGTAATACGCATTCTTAGAGGTTACGTAACTTATTATATAAGCGATATTTCCGCCCTAAGAAAAAAACCTAAAAAATTCCAAAAATTGATTAACGCTATAGACAGCAGTAATATTGATCCGGTAATACTGCCAATTCTCCCTATATACCATTATATGTATATCTAATAACTCTGGAGGCGATAAGAAGGTAGAATGGATAGGGGGGTTAAAATTTAGATAAATTAGATTTTGTAGTTAAGCTATTTAAAAGGTAGGAAACTAAGACGAATGCTATATTCTCCGCTTACCTCTAAGCCAGTATATAATTTCCTATTTAGGAAAAGTCGTTTACGAGTAGTTGTTGCTGCCTCCGTATAAAATCTTCCTATTATACCTCCTTAGCCTTACTTATAGATAACTAAAATTGTTCCTTATTAAATCTATGTTTAAATATAAGCCCCGAAAGCTTTTTAACTTATAAGATTGCTATATAAGTTAGCCTAGCTATCTTATCCTTTTCCTTAATATCTAGAACTACTTGGCTAAGTGTTAGGCCATGGCTTTTATATATAGTAAGAGTAAAAGCTAGAGTAACTAGAAACTAACGCTGTAAGTAAAAGCCTCTTATACCCTCCTACTTACGAAGTATAGAAAAGATAGGGATAACCTTTATCCTATCCTACTAAGTAAATAGGGTAGGTTTATTATAACTATCTACCGTAATTAGCAGTACCTAGGGCTGATCCTTTTTAATATTAGCGTCCTCCTTCCACATAACATCTTTAACTATACTAGTAGTACCATTTACTAAGCCTAGTTTAACCCAGATATTCTATATTAGCATAACTTTAGCGCTAATATATAGGGTTAAATTCTCTAGAGTATTATACTAATTAGGAGTAACCTTTTATGCACCTACGCCAGTGTTAACTAACTTAATAGCTACTACTGGCCGTAAAAGACCGCGAAGCTAAGTAGTGTTATACTTACCTACAGCAGCGCGTATGCCGTATAGCTAAGTTATGTTGTCAAAGCCCGCGACCTTGTTAATAGGTAGACCCTGCTTATACCTAGTTAAAAGAAGCTTCTAGGTTAAATTGCTTATAGAATTACTACGTAGCTCCGCGAGGGCGGTCCTAAATGCAGTACTTTTAGGGTTATTACCGCCCTGCTGTATAACTTGATTTAGGATAGTAGTTCGGTTAATCGCCTTATAGGCTCCCTTTCCACGGCTAGTGAGCTCTAATAGGCTAGTGGGTAGATTGTTATATAAGGCCGCCTAACCTATAGAGGGAAGCTGATAGAAATCGCCTACTAGCAAGATGTTTAAGCCTCTAAAGTAGTTGTCGTTATATATAGGGTAGATCTAACAGAGGTAGCAATTAATTTAGGCCAGATATACTTGCCTAATTATAGATTTCTTATTAAGGATAAGATAGTGAATATCCTTAAAAGCTTATTGTAGAGGCATAAGACTGGCAGCAGGCAATTCCTTAAAGGGGCGATTCACCGGTAACTTCAATAGATTGTATATAGTCCTACCGTTAATATTGAAAGTAGCTACCCTAGTAGGGGCGGCTCGAGCTAATAGCAACGGCTTGCTATTAGCCCTTGCTATAGTATAGAGCGTGGTAGAGAGAACAGCAATAAGATGTAATTTACCAGTTCCTGCCTCTCCATTAATATTAATCCGCAGTAGGGGGGGGGGGCTAAGGCCCATTTGGATCTGCCTATAGTAATTAACTACGGCGTTATAAATATAACGCTGGCCTGGTTATAAGGAAGACGGAGTTGCTGTTTAGGATAGGCGGCTTAATGGTAGAGGCTATAACTGTGCTTCCTGCCAATAAGTCCTCTTATTAAGCTACGGGTACGTATTCCAATGTATACCCCAATTGTAGTTATAATTAAGCTCCCTATTACTAAGCCTATTAGGATCCTTAATCTTAACCCTATTAGTGTTTTAAACGCGGGCATGCAGAGCCTTAAAGGACTAATATAGCTCTAAGTCGTCTGCGAAATCGCCCTTAAACTTATTAATATTATTAGTAGTTTTATAAGCTTCCTCTAGTTTCTGATTGTAGAGGTAGTTAAGCAGGTGCTAATAAGAGTTAACGCAAGCCTAATAGGAAGCCATATAATTAGGGGCCCCGAATCTATTAGTATAAGTAGCTATTTCCTTATACTCCCTTTACGGGTAATAAAGAATAAGCTTTACATGGTAGAACTTAGGATACTGCGGATAGGAAGGATCGCCCTTATATTACAGAAAGTACGATATAACTTAAGGCCTTGCTCTTAGTCGACGCTTATAAGTAGAGTAATTAAAATAAAGTAGAAAATTAAGGAAAGTAATATCCTCTACCCTAACTAGGCGGCGCTTATATTTCTTATAGTTAGACAGTCCGTGCCCTTATAGTTGCCTATCCTTAAGCTTATATATAGCGCTCTAATCGTCCTTCTGGCGGCAGTTTAAAGTTACTGTATTCCTAGAGCCTTTATAAAGGGGAATATTAAGAAGCAGATGGTATACCTCCTACGCTAACTAATTATGTTTAGTAATAAGCTTGTTTATAAACCTGGCCACTACCAAACTAAAGGCATAAAGACTATTAGTATACGGCTGTACTAATTGGAGTAACTCTTAGTAGGAAGTTGACTTCTTCTCTTCCTTACTACAATATTTGCCTATATAGTTAACTATTACTAATATGCTTATAGCGGGTGACGTATTAATATTCGCCATCCACGCCAATATTATGGCTTTATTATAACTATTAAGAAGCTTATTATTATGCTGCGGACAGAACGTCCAGTAATATAGATTTTAATCCTTTAATACAGCGGCCTTATTACGGAGAGAGTGTGGAAAATAGAAGCGGCACTCCTTTGCTCTAGAAGAGCCTTTCTTTAATCTTAAGTAGTAAGATTTAGTGTAATTGCGGTGCCGTTGAAATTAATTAAGGTAGGCAGTAAGAAGCTTACTAGTGTTAAGCTGTTCTTTATAGCTAAGAGTAGAAGGATGTTAGAGATTAGGAGGCCTAGATTAATTAGGATTTATTATAGATATTAAAGTAGTCCAGTACTTAGCAAAAGCCGCCCTTAATTTACTAGATAACGGATCTAGCCTTAGGGCTGTTAAACTCTATAAGAAGCCATGTATATAGCCGCTACCTTATACCTGCCACTTATATCGGGACCAAAAGTCTGTGCTATTAAATAGACCTATAAGTATATGCTTCCTAAATAGATCAAAGCGGCGATGCAGCTAGTAAGCAACAATATGCAGATTATTATTAAGATTTTAAAAAGCAATCTGGTAGCGCTAAGCCTTATTAGCAGCCTTATATTCGTTAAATAGAGGTATATAAGATTATAGGTTATGCTAATATAGATTAGCAGCACTAAGCGTAAAGAATAGAGACCTACTCTTAATGTTTTCAGCATAAGCCGTAAGCTCATTTCTCTTCTGCCTCTAGTAAGGTCTAGTACCCTTAAGGTTCTGTGCATGCCATATAATCTTATTTAGTAACTGGTCACCCCTATTGCTATTTATAAGATTACTAAGCTTATCTAAAGATAGACTATTCTTATCTAATTGGCCGTAAAGGAAGCAGGTGGCGTTAAGGGCTTGCTCTCTTATAATCTGATTAAACACGTAGTAGCGAAATAAGGGGTGGCGGCCAAACTGACCGTCCTGATACTTAAGTATATACTTGGCGTACGCAGCCAGGGTAACTGTACGGCTTCGTGGCATATTAAAATCGGCTTTGCCATAAGGAAACAGAGTAAGAAAGGCACCGCGTATAGTAAAATTGGCTGATCGCTTAGAGAGAGGTATCTGCCGCATAGTAGGAACCTCTAGGCCTGCTTGTAGACCTTATTAGTATTAAACCTTGCGACTTAAAAGCTTTAATTTATTAAGGTTAGGTACTAGATCAGGAACTAAAGTATCTAGTACGTTGTCATTAAATTCGCTATCTAGTATATTACTGCTAAGCTTAGTAGGCAGAGGGTTAACAGTAGGACGTTATACAGGAGCGGTAGAGTAAGCCGTTGGGCCACTAGAATTAGACTCCAACTTGTTAATATAAGGTAGTTGATTTAATATAGAGCCATTTTTGGGTAAGCTGGTAAGTCGGGTGCTATATATTTTAACGTCGTAATAATTAGGATGATTGATCTTTAGAAAGTAAAGCCACAGTAATATAGTAGAGCGCCTTATCGTATACCGCTTGGTAAACCGTTAACTTAGGTATTTGCTACTATCTACTGCCGTAGGCCTTACGACCAGTATATTAAGTTTAGTAGGTAGCCGCGGTAGCTGCCTCTAAGTCTTTAGTGTGTTCTGGCTAAAGCAGTAGATATGGCCAGTATAGCGATATTACTGGCCGGGTACACGCACGACTTGTAGATGAATGTATACGCGCGCAATCAGAAGCTCCTTTACTGCGGTAAGTATAGGTAGGAAGCCAGGAACAGGCCCCAGATTAAGCCCGTTACTTTTACCAAATAAGGGAGAAAGGGTTAGATCCTTAAGACTATCGGCGTCCTTAATATAGGCTGTGTATATACCTATATTATTACCCTTTATAGCTAGGCCTATTTGGAACTACCGCTCCTTACAATAACTGCACGTCTCCATATATTTGGCCTGTAGTATACTCCTGAACTTCTTGATTCGCTCCCAATCAACAGCTAAAATGGGTAGTAGGGCCGTAGTTAGAGCTTTCTAAGAGGGAGCCTACTATGAGGGAGCTTGCCGCAAGGAAGGTGGTATTAGCAGTAGGGTAGGTATTAGCGGTAGAGTAGGTATAGGAGCTAGTTCTAACAAGGACGTACTTAGGCCATTTAGAGTGCCTCTTCTACTACACGGAGCTTTATCTGTGGTATATAGTGGAGGAGTAGGCGAGTGAGCTTTACCCCGCCGATTAAGAATGCGGTGCTCCCGTTGTATTGCCCTAATTATCTTCCGCCGTTAAGCTATTTTAGGGGTATCTTAACTGTTCTGGCCGTAAGGCAGGAAGACGTTCTCAGTATCGTTTTTAGATGGAGCAGTTTGCTGGCGCCTTGCGGGACGATTTTTAGTAGTAGAACCTAATTCTACAAGAGCTCTCCGCTTATTTAAATTATATTTGGAGGCCTAGAAAGGTAAGCAAAAGTAGAAGTAATATACAGGGAAGACGCGCCTTTGACTGACATAACTGGCATAGCTTTGAAAGCTTCTTTGAAGGGCTATCTTTAACAAAGTTAAGGCGGGGCCTATGGATATGGCACTTGCTGCACTTAATTACAGTAGGATCTGCCATATTTATAATATATATGGTAATATTAATGGGGGTATTAACAAAAAGGAAGGCGCAATACTAGGATATTTTAATGTTTATAATATTTTGATGTTTGTCACGTGAATTCTGCCACAACTTACCGCGCGTAAGTTTTTTTCTAACCAATCAGAAGCTGGCTTGACAGGAGTTTGAATTCCAGGACCCGAATATATAGACCACTCGTACCTCGGGTCAATAAATCTAAATAGCCCAAATTAAGGCGACTACGCTTCTTATTATAGAAGAAAACGACTTGGAAGTTTTCAAGCACGCCGTGGGCGTAATATTACACCTGGCGTCGGCTAATTATATAGCTTACCTCCACATTCCTCCAAGGCCCCCTTCCAAATTAAAATACTATCAAAATAAACATTTGCAGGCTGGGGGTTACACCTAAAGACGTGCGCAAAGGATGCCTAGTCTTGGCTATATTCGCCGGGGTTTAATACTGCTCTAGTATATAAAGCAACGTTAAGCTCTGGCAGAGATATCCCTTCCTTATACTCCTTTTAAGCCAACTTTTGGGTAGCAAGCTCTTGTTGTTCTAGATCCTCTGCCTTTAATCTATTGACATCCTCCTGGGTAAGGACTCTACCCTTACTTAGGAGTCTCCTGCTGCTTTTCTTATCTATTTTAAACTTCTAAAACTTCTTATTCTCCTCTCTTTGTATATGCGTATCAGCGGCGAAGCCTACAGTAGCTTTAAACAGCTTTTTAAGACGCTGCTGCATAGGAGACTCAAGCATACCGTCTAGTCGCTTAGTAGTTAATTTGGCAATCTAATTTCGTAAAGATTTAAGGTCCTCCACCGTTTTGGGCGTCTTCAGGGTTTAAAGGCTCGTGTTTGTAATTAATGGATCCGTTTCTAGGCCTATAGGGTCCTCTATGCGTAATAGAGTCTTTAAAACAGCGGTAGGATTATATAGCAGAAGACCAGTAGCTTTCCAGGCGTTATAAATGGTCTCATAGGTGAACGCCTGTACGCGCGCCGCCGGCTAGAGCTTTATAAAATACTCCTTATTGATCCCTGCAGTAGCTAAAGATATAAGCGTTACTTCCGCACTTAACATAGAGGCCGTGTTTAATACGTCGCTTTTATTTAGCAGATCCTTTTAGGGCGTAAAAAAGGGTCCTAGTGTTAATATCTATGGCGTCTAGGTCCTTACAGGTCTTAGGCGGTTAGGGAGTAGAGTATTAAGGTGTATATTTTGGGGCAAGGCGTGGTAAGTTATTATATAGGCTATTAATAACATTAGCGTAGGCAGTAATAGTACCTAGCAGTTTAACTCCTATAAGAGATGCTTTTAGTTTAGGGTTTAGGGATTCTATTAGGCGATTAATTAAGGCGGGTTTATTTTATTTAGTCTCCTTAGCATAGCGGTGGAACTCAGTAAAGTATAATAGGAAGTTCTTAGAACCCTATACTATACTATTTAGTTTCCTTTATAATATAGCAACTTAGTTAGGGTCGCTATAAAATACTTCCAGTATAGTAACTAGTTCCTCTACCGTACTTAGTTGGAACGGCTATATAGTATCCACAGCATCTCCTTTTAGGCGGTTTATAGCGTAACAAAGTTAACTATTAAGGGTAGGGTAGCGATTAATATTGCCATTTAGCTTGTTCTAAAGTTAGTTAAGAAAAGAGCGTAGCTTACTCCTCTTACTAGAATAGGCGGAAGGATTAGAGAGGCATTTAGATAACTTTTTTTTAGGGGCAATAACTAGTAAATTTAGGGTTAAGGAGCCGGTTTTAGATACATTCTTCTCTTCCGGTATTTATAGGTTAATACTAGTAGGGATAGGTAGGGGCGATAGTATAGCAGACAGTAGGTTATAACAAATCTCCTTAACTTCCTTTCTTAGGGATTGGATTATCTTATAATATTAAACTTCTTACTAGGCAAGAGCGTCCATAAAAGCCTCTTAGAGACCTTTTATTTATTTAGTAAATAGGGCGCGTAGGTTGTTTATAGACAAGGGGGTTTCCGGGTTATTCTGTATATTAGTTAGAGCAGGACAAAGTACATAGTTTAACGTAATATAGTATCACAGAGTAAGAATAAGCAACGATAATATGTAACAAAGTAGATATTATTAAGCTACGTATATAAACTGTGTAATAAAGTCAAGACATTATATAAGGAAAGAAAGTAAGGAAACGGGAAAAAAGGGTATATACCATTAGTTTAATTGCTTGGTCAACACATACATAGAGTAGAGTAGGACTTAAGTAGCGGTCCTAGCAGAACTTAGTAGGATTTAGTAGACTTGGTAGAATATAGTAGAATGCGGCAGATTGCCATTAGATTGCCCTAGATTGCTAGCATATTGCCATCAAATTGCCGTCTCGCAGTCGGTCTCTTCTTACTATATTGGTGGAAATAGATAGGCGTATATAAGGTGTTACGGAAGTGTCCCATAACAATAGGTATATTTAAACCCTTATTAGTAATAGACCAGGTACTAGCTAGAACATTAGTAGAAGCCAATAGGGTTTACACCACCTAAGACTTAGTACTTAAAGCTATAGGTACTTAAGCATCCTATACCTAGAGCTTATTCTGCAATATAAGGAGTAAGATATTTATTATCTATTTTCCTTCTCCTATTTTAAAGCCTTTAGTATAGTCTAGCCATCATAACGGTCTATGAGTAGGGTTATTTTCCCCTAGCTTATATTTAATCTTAAAATTAAATCGCATAAGCTCCTCTGCCTATCTAGCCTATTAAAGTATAAGCTCCTTTATAGTTATAATGTAGCGTAAATTATAATAATCTAAAAGTATATAAGTAGTATAGCTTATATGCTTAAGGTAGTATCGCCACTATTTAAAGCAGTTAACTATAGCCAGCAGTTCCTTATTATGGGTATAATACCTAACTTTAAGTTCTTAGGATTTTCTACTATAGAATACTACTGGTCTTTATTAGAGCTGGGTAGCATCTAAATGCCTACTAGGTTGTAATAAAATACCAATAAGGGCAAAATTTAATATATTAGTAACCATCATTAGTGGCTAATCTGGGTTAAAATGCCGTAGTAGTAGAGCTTTTATAAACTTTGTGTATAGTTCCTAAAAGGCTTTTTAGACCTTTCTGGGCTATATCCATAGTTTATACTATTTAGTTAGTCCCTTTTTAGTTTTCTTTCTCCCTACCTTTAAGCTTTTTACTCCTTAGGCTAGGTCTTAGAAAGCTTTAATAACGTAGTTAGATAGGTGCTAGGCGATATCTAAGCAGTTATAGATAAAGCGCCTATAGAAATTGGCAAAGCCTAGGAACACTTAAATATTACAGTAGCTCTCTAGCTCTAGCCACTCTTAGATTATCTATACCTATGCTAGGTCTATAACTACGCCTATAGACATTATAATATAACCTAGGAACTTAACTAACTTAGTATTAAAGATATACTTTAACGCCTTAGTATAGAGACCCTAGCTTAGGGGAAGATCTTAGAGTTACCTCTGGCGCTTAGTTTTCTAATTAGCCTAGGTAGAACTAGAAGGGTTCTAGTTACTTTCTAGCAGCATTATATCCGTTATAGAGGGTGTCTGCGTTTTCTTTAGCAGTAACTATAGGTATATAAGAGTCTTTAAGCTCCTGGCGCATCTAGGTATTAGGGCTTATTTAGCCGTCTTACCCAAAGGTTTATATTGTCACAATCTCTTACTATTAAAGGGACCTTTCTACCTTAATGCGACGGCTTTCCATAAGGTATTTATGGAGTTTCTATTTAGGTCGTTGCGAGATTTTAAGGGAGAATAGTGGATATAAATAAAAGATATAAATAAATAATCTGGTCCTTAAAGCCAGCTGCCCTTCTAAATAGAGTAGGAAGGATTTAAATATAAGGGGACTTTGTAGACAGGGGGCAATAAGGCACAATTATAGGAATAGGATAGATTAGTAAGAGAGAAAAATCCTTAAGGAGGTAAGGCCTCTAGAATTGTAGAGACTATATACTACAGGTATGTGCCTCTAGTATGTAACCGGTAATTAACTAAGGGGCGTCCGGGGGTTGTCCTAAGGATAACCCAAGATGACTGCAATAATATCCCTTATAGTGTATATATTAACTAAGCAACTAAGTTTATAATATATATCTATTTTCCCCATTTTCTTACCTTCTCTTCTTATATAACGTCTTAACTTTATTACGCAGTTTATATACATAGCTTAATAATATCTACTTCGCTATATATTATTACCGCTTATGCTCACTCTGTAACATATAGTATATTAATAGTACGTTTCTCATTCCACGATTTTATACCTTTAAAGACCAGCTTATAGGTATTATTTTTGAAGTTTTTGCCAGCGCTACTACCCTTGTCCATATCTTCTCCACTATTTACGCTGGTATTATTGCCTATATCCACTTTATTGTATTTATTGCCCCCCTTGCTTATACAATTTTAATTATCCCTATTACTACTAGAGCTATATTTATTCCATTATCTATATTATTATCTTTACCTATATTAACTCCACTATATCTATTATAATACTTATTTATATTAGTCCCGCTATCTATACCGCTATTAGTATCGCTAATATTATTAGCCCTACTGCCTTAGTAATTAGTACTATAGTTAGTTTGATTAGATAATATGTTATAGAGTATATTAGGCTTAGTAATAGTGCCGGAAGGGTAGGAGGTATCTAGGTTTAGGAAAGGAATGCGTTAAGTTCTTATATATAAGCATTAGTCTAGAACTATTATTGTAAGTAGTCATATACTAATAGAAGTATATTAAAGCGCTGCTTATTAAATCATGCGTTATAGTTAGAACTTAGGTTAGAAAGATTATTAAGACTATATTTAAATAGATTTGGAATTACTTATATAGTAGGGTTGTTGCTATATATAGTTACTTAAAGTCCCTTTAAGATACCCTATTGCAAAAGCCCTAAAATCTAGTTTTAGTGCTTTGTTAACTAATCTGCCTATATAGCCTTTGCCCGTTCCTAGGCGGCTAATATTAGAGTTAGTTATGGCGTAGCCTAAGTAGTTAAAATAAGAGTAGAAAAAGAATAAATTACTATTAAAATTGGCACCCGCTTTAAACTTTTATTAGGTAAGGCTACTACTTTTCTATTTATTAATAGCGTGGCGGATTGTTATATAAATTAGCATAACTGCCTTAGGGTTAATTAGGCGCAAAAAGTGCTGCGTATTTATACTAAACCTAAACCGCCACTTTTCTTTAAAGAATAACTTAGAGAGGCCTGCTATAATAACCGGTACTATAAAGTGGGATTGCTCGCCCTATAAATAGTTAGGAGGGTACTAAGGTAGTATAGCTATACGTACTATCTTAGAGTATTAAAAGCCATCTATATAGAGTAGCTCTTCTACTTTAGCAATTATTTCCTACTTAGAGAGCTTTCTAAATAAGTACTTAGCCTTTACATAATACTAGATATATTTTAATAGTTAAGACTAAAACACGCTAAGGTTATTATATATCTATTTTATGTCAGTATATATAAAAGTAATAAGAGGTAGCTTACTATGTGATATATTAATAGCAACGGTTCTTACATAGCCTTGCTAGGACTTTCGCCTTTAAAAAATATATTATACTCCACTGCTTTATTCTATATTAAGTCCATTATCTTTTTTAGAGTTGTTATACTCCCTTCTGGCTATAGTATAAAAGGAATACTTTTAGGAGCCTTACCTAATATTATAAACATTAAAAAAAGCGCACGGCAGTTTTCGATACTAGTTTATTCGTAGGTTTTAGTTTAGGTTTACTACTATAACTTAATCCTTACTATCTTCTAACTATATCTATACTATATTAAGCCTTTTACGGTTTATTACTGCGCATAGACACCGCGTAAACTAACTTAGTTATAGAGTTATCTTTAGTACTAGAGATAAGCTCTTTGGTAAAGGGATAGTAGCATTAAAGCCGCTTATTGGGACGATTTAGGACTTATAACTGCTATTAAAGCGTTAGCGAGTGTAAAAGAATAGAGTTTATATAATAAATACTATGGTTAAATTCCGTGTATATAGATCTAGAGATTCTTTGTCTAAACTCTGCTAGAGTTATTAGCGGTGCGGTCTATCCTAAGGTACTAGGCATCTATTTTCTCTAGAACCGCTATTTATATCTAACTAACGTTTTAGAATACCATTCTTGGATACTTTGTTGCCATATATAGCTATTTGCTACAGTTAGCTATATACTACCGGGCATGTACTATTTATAGTACTTTAACTTAACTATCGTTTGCGTATGCGTTCCTAAATTCTTTTTATACTAGTAGTACTATTTCTTTTACCTTTACCTTAGTTGTAGGTATATATTAGTATTTTAAGCAGTTATATAGAGGGTAGTCTATACCTTATTCTTTTTAGAAACTATAGTTATATTCTTTTAGAATAGTAGAGATTAGTAAATCTTTGGTATAACTAATATGGGAGAAGTTAAAGAAGTTAATAAGGATATAAAGATAAAGTATAAGACTTTTAAATTATATATTTGCTAGTGTAGATATAGTTAATAAAATAAAGGAGTAAAGGGGCAGATTTTAATGTTCTACTAGTAAGCTTAGGCCTATTACTAGCCTATTTAGGGTAAATTATAGTAAATTGCCATATTATCTTACTATTAGCTGCCTAATATTAAAAATTCCTACTAATAAGCAAGTACTAGAGCTAATATTTACGGGTAAGAGCGTTATAACTACCTATAAAACTATAAGAATCTAACCAATTTATATAGATATGGCTAACCTTTTCTAGTAGTTTGGTAGGTTAACGCTACCTAAGCAGTAAGTGCTTAATAGTTATCCTTATTTTCCTTCCTTGTTAAAATATACTCTAGAGCTTCCCTTTATACCTAGTTAGCCTATAAATATACCTAAGACGCAGAGTTAGTTTAATCGCGCTATTTCCGCCTTTTTCTGCCTAGAATCTCCCTTAAAGCGTATTAGCTTGGGCGATAAGCTAATAAAGTTATTTTATGTTTAAAACTTAAGGGGAGCCTTTGCAGAGAAGCAATATAAGGCTATTCTATATATTAAGAAGTGACGGTCGCAAAGATTAGCTATTAATTTAGCCCTAAGTATTAATAGAGTTAATATACTTAATTGCGAATAGATAGAGGAAGCTCAAATTATAAAGATAGAGATTATTATAAAAATAAAGCCTATTAAAGAAAAACGTATAGTAAATTAAAAGAGAAAGGTAGAAGAGGGGAGGTTTTTATACTACTTTGCTAATACAAAATCCGCTAAAATATATATAGCCAGCTAGCCTCTTACTCTAACAAGCCCCTCTACTACCTAATTTACCTATATATTAGATACGCCGCCTTCGCCTTTATACTAACCAATAGCTTTCGTAACTTCTCTTTATCTTGCCTTATTTTATAGCCAATTTACCCAGATTCTTAGGGATTAAATATACTAGATTCCCCGTTAATTATATTAGCCGTTTTTATTTTCGCTCTAAAGTCTTTTATAATTTAATTAGAAGCTTAGTTTTAGATTTTTATTTCTTTATAAACTTATTTACGCATATGCTGTTAATCTAAAGAAAATTATTATTATAGAATTAATTATATATATCCCAATCTGTATATAAGTTTATCTAAAACGTTTTTCTTTTATTTAGTGAAGTTGGTATTGGTTATATAGGTCTCTTAATATAGAAAATATTGTATATTTAGTGGCTGTTTAAGTTTTATCTATTCTGTGCTATATTTATAGGAAATTATTTTACTTTAATAATTCTATTAAAAGGATCTACCTTACCTTTGTTATATAGGTAGAATAGCTTAAGAAATACTCTATGGTATACTTAGTATCTACTATTTTTATCTATATAATTTAAGTCCTATACCAATACCAGCAATTCTAAATAGGCAGCCTATATTCCCTTTATTCCATCTTGTTTATAATTATATATGTTTAATTTTATGTTTATATTTTTATGTTTTTATACTTTTATGTTATTGAACGGTTGTGAAGTAATACATTTCATAATCATTCTATTTGATAATAGTATATTTTTATATTTTTATATAAGAACTTAGTCCCTTTATAGGGCAGTGGTCCGCATTTAGACTAGGTTGTAGCATGGCTGTACTTTCTATAGTCAATTAAGATTATAAAAGTCTTTACCGCGTTAAATATAGTATATTATAGAGTAATAAATACTAACAGGTAAATCTTGTCCCTAGGCTGCATCCCTTTTAAGGCGCTTAATATCTAAATCCGTTACTTATATACTACTAACTTGCTTATAACATTCCTATATAAATAAAGCTAGTTTCATAACAAATTTATTAATACCTAGCCTAGTCTAAATTTTATTAGCTCTATGCCATAAATTTAGGTTTATTCTATATATTAAAAACATTTAGTTAGTTAACTGGCAGCAATCCCATCTATATAGCTCTTTTATTAGGTTAACTAGGCCTAATAATAATGCAATATATAAATCTTTTATAGTATTAGCTGCTAGTATTAGCCTTGTGTTTTTCTATAGCTCTATCTCTTACATTACTATAGTATTTATTAATTCCGTATTAAGATAAATTATTTACTTTTTATACCCTTCACGCTTATTTAATCTTTAATAAAAATTCTTCTAAGTAATATATGCCCTTTTGCCGTGCTCTATTATAGTTCCTATTAGGGCGCTAAATATATAAATTATCTACAGATAGTGGAAATTGCATAAAGTTTAAGTATATTAAAATTGGGTGGGCTTTTATTATTAGGTCTATATAGTAAGAACGCCTCTTCAAACCTATACCACATATGCAACCTTACCAAAAGGTAGCGCCACATTTCAAAACTTACGCATACCTATCTTACTATCAAAAACAATCGATTTTCCAACTTTTAAGACTTAATTCCCACTGCCTAGCGAGCTAGAGGTGGATTTATTTGTCGTTTTACCCCCTTTCCCCCTTCCCCCCAACAGAAAATTCTTCTTAGGGGTGGTCCTAGGTTATAAGCGAGGTATGGATAGGAACACCAAAACCAAATACCAAAACCATAAAATATAGAGGCTAGATTTTCTACTACCTTTTAGCCTAATCTCCCCAGAAATCTTCTAGTAGGATTAGTAAGGAGAAAGGGCATAAGGATAGTAAAAACTAGAAAACCCCCCTATAAGACACAAAATACCAAGGCCTAGTAGGTCTAAAAAAAAACCTCCTACAGAAATAAGTGATGAAGAGTCTATATTCACTTTTTCTCCCCCTTCTCCCCCTCCTAGCCTATTTAGGGCAGGAGAAAAAAGAGGACATCCTCAGTCTTCTGCTGAAAAAGAAAACCAAAAACCTGCAAAAAAGACAATAAAACCAACAACTACCATGGATAGTATGGCTAGCATGCCTTCCTATTCCCCTTCTCCTAGAGAACATCTAAGCTTCGCTCTAAATAGCCTAACCCAGGCCTATAAAGGGCTAGAAGAAGAAGAAGAAAAAGAAGAAAAAGAAATAAAAGAACAAGTTAAACAGCTAATGTTCTATACACAAAGTATTCTATTAGGAGGAAATCCCTTTATACAAGAAGAAAAAGAAAAAGAAAAAGAAAAGGCAAAC
>Ga0307507_10006746_pt1 | contig 17272 bp, 15 predicted proteins | sample 7_EM_MG_FD_207223 | JGI IMG/M metagenome (GOLD analysis project Ga0307507, IMG submission 207223) | Populus trichocarpa ectomycorrhiza microbial communities from riparian zone in the Pacific Northwest, United States - 7_EM | ecosystem: Host-associated > Plants > Roots > Unclassified | place...
CCGGGACGGCGGAGGCCAGATTCCGATGGCCGCATCCCTGGCGCTTCCCCCTGCCGTGAGCGTCAGTCGGCTCGGCGGTGCTGACGGATCAGAGGGGCATGGCCCTATCCAGGTGCCAGTGCCTGGTGTTGCCCACCAGCGGCGCCCGAGTGCGGGGGCGGAGACCATGCCCAGGGTCACGGCGCCGTGTGTTTCAAGGGCGATGAGGGTGCTCCATTCCGGATCGCCCGCGATGAAGCTCGCCGTGCCGTCAATAGCGTCGATGATCCAGCGGCGGCTGCTACGACCATGGGCACCGAACTCCTCTCCGGTGAACGCGTCGCCGGGATGTTCGGCGCGGATCGACGCACGCAGGGCACGTTCGATCTTCCGATCGGCCTCGGTAACCGGGCTTCCGTCGCCCTTGTCCTCGGCGCCCAGGTCGGGTGCACGGAAGTGGTGCCGGGCGATCTCGTCTGCCTGATCGGCCAGGCGGTGCGCCAGCGCGAGGTCTGCTGAGTCCGTCATGCCGCTCACTCTTCCCGCCCGCCACCCTCGTGATCAAGCCCTGGTCCAGCCGCACCACCGCGGTGAGACGATCACCGCATGGCTGGTGTGATCACGGCGTCTGAGCCGTCCTGGATAGCCCCGTTCACCGGCGTGAATCCGCGTCAGTTCCACAAGACAGTGACCGCGCTCCGGCGCGAGGGGGCCGATCTTGTCCGGCGCGGACGGCCCTGGGGCCTGTCGTTGGAGGACCGGGTGCTGCTCGTTGCGGCCTACTGGCGCACGAACTTGACGATGCGCCAGCTCGCCCTGCTATTTGGCATTTCGAAGTCCGCAACCGATCGGATCATCGACCAGATCGGCCCACTCCTCGCGTTGAAGCCCCGGGAACGCTTCGCGAAGGACACGGTGCTCATTGTGGACGGCACCCTGGTGCCCACCCGGGACCATACGGTCGCCGAGCAGTCCAAGAACTATCGCTATTCCACCAACCACCAGGTCGTCATCGACGCCGATACCCGCCTGGTCGTCGTGGTCGGTCAACCGCTGCCCGGCAACCGGAACGACTGCAAGGCATGGGAGGAATCCGGGGCCAAAGCCGCCGTCGGCAAGACGATGACCATCGCCGACGGCGGCTATCCCGGCACCGGACTCGTGATGCCGCACCGCCGCCGGCCCGGCGAAGAGCTGCCCGACTGGAAGCGGGAGCACAACCGCTCGCACAAACAGGTTCGTGCCCGCGTCGAGCACGTCTTCGCCCGGATGAAGGCCTGGAAGATCCTCCGCGACTGCCGCCTGAAGGGCGACGGCGTCCACCAGGCCATGCTCGGCATCGCCCGGCTGCACAACCTCAACCTCGCCGGATAAGTAGGTGGCCGCCGACCGAGCAGCCATTCCCCATCGACTCGAAGATCATTTACGGGACAAGCCTTAGACCGAGACCGCACACATTTTTCCAGACGTCAGAAACTCGCAATAGATGTGATGCATTTCTTACGTCCCCCTGGCAACCGGGCCGCTTCGTGCTTTCCGTGGGTAGGTTGTTCTCGTCGGCGGCGGCCCGTTCCTATTGCCGCCGATTCCAGTGGAATCAAGAAGAGGAAAATTGGCATGCGGAAAATCGGGTTTGCCGGCGTGGCTCTCGTTGCGATTTCCTTCACGCTCACGGCGTGCGGCGGGTCTGACAACAGCGACTCGACCTCGAAGGCGGCGGCCTCCGTGTCGGCCTCGCAGCCGGCGATGCACTCGGCGGACAAGCAGGGCATGTTCGCGGGCCTCAACGGCAAGAAGGTGTCCGGCACCGCGCAGGTGAGCGGTTCGGGTGTCATGCTGTCGGGCTTCTCGTCCGACGAGGGCCCGGACCTGCATGTCTACCTGACGAACGGCACGGATGAAGCTGCCGTGTCGGCGGGCAAGCAGCTCGGAGCCGTCAAGTACGACGAGAAGTCCCAGACCTTCGCACTCAACGGCATCGACGCGTCCATGTACACCACCGTGGTCATCCACTGTGACAAGGCGAAGGCGGTATTCGGCGCCGCGAAACTGTCATGAAGACGCCCATCGCTCGCCCGACCCTGATCGCGGCGGCCCTCGCCGGCGCGGTCAGGGTCACCCTCGGTGTCCTGTGGCTCCATGAGGGGACGCTGAAATACCGGGCGCACTTCGGCGCGGCGGACATCCTGTTGGTGGCGAACAGTGCGAAGTCGAACAGCAGGGTTCCGGGATTCTTCAAGAGTTTCTCGGATGTCACCCTCGCGGAATGGCCGCATTTCTTCGGCTTCGCGATGCCCCTTCTGGAAACATCCCTGGGTGTCGTTCTCGTCCTGGGAGTTTTCTCGCTGCCCGCGTCTCTGGCGTCCGTTTTCACGCTGCTGATGTACTGGAGTGCGGATCAGCTCATCACGGAGTATCCGATCATGGCCGCCCTGTCGACGGTCGTCATCGCCTGGCCGCTCCTGGCCGCACATTTCTCCGTGACGACCCTCGCGGAAAAGGCCGCGGGCCGGAAGCGCCCGAACATGGTGGTGTTCCAGGAGCCGTTCCGCCGCTGGCTCTGATGCTCAACCGAACAGCCGCAGCTGAAGAGCCGGCGCGCTGTAATGACCCACCAGGGTGGACAGTTCGAACAGCGCGCGCTCGCCCGACGCCGTGCGCGCGCTGTCGTACTGGTGCTCATTGAGGGCGCCGATGCCCGTCGGCATCGGCGAGGTCGAAGTGGCGCGGACCCGAGGCGCGCGGGCCACCCGTGATCTCCGCGTGCAACTCCCTCTGCTCGGCGTCCAGTTCGGTCGACGAGGGCTGGCTCCAGGCAGTTGTGGACAGTACGGGCCCCCTCTGGCTCGGACCGGCCATGGCCCTGCTCGACCTGGCCTCGGTCCTGCCGGACACTCTCCTGAGAGGGTTACGCCGCGGCTGGGTGTACGGACATCAGGTCCGCGAGGTCGACGCGGGTCAGGAAGTCGCGGCGGATGCGGTCCGCGACGACGGAGACTGCCTCGGAGCCGTCGTCGGACGGGTCGATGTGCACCCGGTACGGGCGCTGCCCGGCGGGGAGAGCGACGATGCGGGCGATCTCGTCGGAGACCAGCGAGACGTTCGCGCCCTCGGGCACCAACGCGGCCAGCTTGTCCGCGACTTGGGTCATCAGGCCCGCGTACCGCGTCTCGTACTCCGCCTCGACGGCGCCGTCCGCCGGGTGACCGGAATGGGCGAAGTGGTTCGTACCGCTGGTGAACGCGCCGGGCACCACGATGGAGGTCTCCACGCCCCAGCGGGCCAGCTCAGCCGCGTAACTGACGGCAAGCGAGTCCATCGCGGCTTTGGCGGCGAAGTACGGGGCCAGATATGGCGGGGTGCCGCCCTTGACGCTCGAACTCGACACCCAGATCACCAGACCCCGGCCGGCGCTGCGCAGATGGGGCAGCGCGGCACGGTTGACGCGCTGGGTGGAGACCACGTTGACGTCGTACAACTCCGCGAGTTGCTCGGGTGTGAAGGCCTCGGCCGGTCCGGTGACCATGTGGCCGGCGTTGTGGATCAGGACGTCGATGCGGCCGTGTTCGGAGATGACCTGGCCGACCGCCGCGTCGACGGAGTCCTGCGCGTTCACGTCGAGTTCTATGGAGCGCAGGTCGACGCCGTGCTCCTTGGCGTAGTCGGCCGCGGCCCGGACCTGAGGTGCGTTGCGGGTGCCGGTCTGTCGCATGCCCGCGTAGACGGTGTTGCCCTTGTCCGCGAGGGCGCGGGCGGTGAGCGCGCCGAAGCCGCTGGAGGCGCCGGTGATCACGACGATGTTGTTCATGGGGTTCACTCCTTGAGTGGGGAGGAGGCTCAGGCCAGTCCGCCGTTGGCGTACAGCACCTGTCCGTTGATCCAGCGGGCCGGTCCGGCGAGGAACGCGACCGACTCGGCGATGTCGTCCGGGGCGCCGAGGCGCTCCAGCGGGGCGGCCTTGGCGAGGTTCTGGACCGTCTCCTCGTCCTTGCCGTCCAGGAAGAGGGGGGTGGCGGTGGGGCCGGGGGCGACCGTGTTGACGGTGATGTCCTTGCCGCGCAACTCGCGGGCCAGCACCAGGGTCATCGCCTCGACCGCGGCCTTGCTCGCCACGTAGGCGCCGTACGTCGGGAACTTGGTGCGGGTGACGGTGGTCGAGAAGTTGATGATCGCGCCGCCCGCGCGCACCCGGCGGGCAGCCTGCTGGGAGACGACGAACGTGCCGCGGATGTTGGTGCGGTGCATGCGGTCGAGGTCGTCGAGGTTCAGGGTCGCGATGGGCGAAAGGACCATGATTCCGGCGGTGTTGACGACCACGTCGAGTCCGCCGAACTCCGCCTCGACCGCGTCGAAGGCGGCCGCCATCTCCTGCTCGTCGGCCACGTCGCCGCCGACCGGGATCGCCTGGCCGCCGGCCGCGGTGATCGCTGCGACCGTCTCGTCGGCGCGGGCCTTGTTGCCTGCGTAGTGCACGCCGACCGCGATGCCGTCCTTGGCCAGCCGCTCCGCGACCGCGCGGCCGATGCCGCCGGAACCGCCGGTGACCAGGGCGACGCGGGCGGTGGTGTCGGTGTCAGTCATGGTGAGGGTCCTTCTGTGAGGTGGGGATCTGCGTGAGCCACTGCCCGAGCAGGGCCGACTCCGCGGGGGTGAACGGTTCGGGGGTGAGGTCGTCGAGGGACGAGAGCAGCGTGGTCGCGGCTACGGCGCGGGCGTCCGCGGCCGTGGTGTCCGCCGCGGGGTCGAGCAGGATCGCCTGGTGGATCGCGTCCCGGACCAGCCTCGACAGGCCGGAGTCCGGGTACAGCGTGGGACGGGTGATCAGCGCCAGGGACACCCCGGTGTTGGCCGACATGACCATGCGTGCCGCGATCTCCGGTGCGATACGGAGGCGGCCCTGTGCGGCGAGCCGCTCCAGGTCCCCGCGGAGGATGCGCATCGCCTCCGCCGCCGCCTCGGGCACGGAACGCAGCGCCGGAGCGAACATCAGCTTGTAGGCGTTGGGGTGCGTCAGCGCGAACGCCGTGTGACTGTCCCAGCCGGCCCGGAGATCCCGCAGCGGGTCCTCGGACTTCTCGGCGGCGCGCTTCGTCTCCAGGTACTGGTCCCAGACGTGGTCGACCGTGGCCGCCAGCAGCCCGTCCTTGTCGCCGAACAGTCGGTACAGCACCGGCTGTTGCACACCGGCCGCCTCGCACACCGCGCGAGTGGACACGTCACCACTGGGTGACTGGGCGATCAGCTCGGCCGCCGCTTCGATTATCAGCGATCTCGTGTTCATGTAATCGACGATAACAGCGATCCGTAGCGATGACAACAGTCTGCTGTTATCGGCGAAAACAAGGGCGCCTCCCACCGCGTCAGTGCGGTGGGAGGCGCCCTTGGGGTGCCGTGCGGTGGCTCAGGACTGCACGGCGAGTTGGAAGGCCTGCGCGGTGGAGCCGTCGCAGGTCCGTTGGGTGAGCTGGACACTGTTCGTCGCCGCAGTGGGAGCGGTGAGGCACTTGCCGCTGTGCCGGGCGACGAAGTGATAGCGCCCGCTCGTCTCCTTCACCGGTTGCCACTGCTGGTTCGTGCCGCCGGAGTAGGCCCACAGCTGCAACGGCGCGTTGTCCGCCGTCGAGCGGTCGGTCACGTCGATGGCCTGCGCCGGGTTGCCGCGCGCGGTGATCTCCATGTACCCGCTGTCGGTGGAACGGAACTGGTACTGCTGCGCCGTCGTGCCGTTGCAGGCGTACTGCTGGATCGCCGTCCCGTTGGCCGTGGCCGCCGAACGGGCGTCGACGCACGTGCCGTTGCCGCCGTTCTGCACGGAGTACCAGGACGTCTCGGAGATCGGGGTGTCCGTCGGCGGCGTCGAAGTGTCGCCCCCGCCCAGCCACTTGAGCCCGTTCAGCAGGAACTGGTTCTGGGTGGCGCTCGCGAACGTCGACGACAGACGCGTGTTGGTCGTGTAGTTCATCGCGTTGTGGCCGAAGTTCGCGTACAGCATCTTGTACTTCGTGTTGGTCCAGATGATCGGGTAATACCCGCTGTACCAGGACTGGTTGGGATCGGTGCCGACCGGGAAGCTGCTCGGGTCGATCGACGCCAGGATCTTGATGTCCGGGTTCTGCCGCAGATCATTGGACCAGCTGTACCACTCGCTGACCGACGAGGTGAACGTGGCCGGCAGGTTGGCGGTGGGCGGGATCGAGTGGTCCTCCACCTTCAGGGTCACCGCTGTCGGACCCCAGGTGTTGGACACGAAGTTCCCCGAGCCGAGGAACGTGTTGTGGTACCAGGACCAGCTCGCCGCGTCCGTCGTGAAGGCGGAGACATGGAAGCCCATGAAGCCGCCGCCACCCCTCATGTACGCCTCGAAACCGGTGCGTTGGGCGGCCGTCTGCGGCAAGTCGTCGAGGAACAGGACGACTTGGTACGCGTTGACCCCGCCGTTGGCGAGCAGGTCCCAGTTGGTGCTGGCCGTGTAGGTGTAGCCGTTCGCCGCGGCCTGCTGCGGGAACCAGACGTTCGCCTCCTTCTCGAAGTCGATGTGCGCCGCGTCATATGTACCGCTGTAGAGGCCGAGGACCTTGAACGGCGTTGCCGCGGTGCTCGCGTGGGCGGCGGGCGGTGCCACCGCGAAGCCCAGCACCGTCGCCAGGAGGAGCAGGACCCGCAGGGCCGCGCGGGTGGAACCGGATCTGATGGTGTCCATCTGGTGATCGATCCTTTCCGTGCGGTCTACGGGTAGTTGGTCAGGTAGGCGACGTTGGTGCTGGAGTTGGACGGTCCGCCGGTGCTGTTGATGATGTGGCTGATCGTGCCGACACCGCCCAGCGAGACGGTCACCATGTCGTGGAACTTGACCCCGGACACGCTCGGCACCTCGAAGGCGTGATCGGCGACCACGCTGGAGTTGGAGCTGAAGTAGCAGTAGCTGCCAAGGCCCCACGCCTCATGGCTCGTTACGGAGGCGGCGACCTTGTAGGCGGGATAGCCCTTGCCGGTGCCGTTCATCCACGAGGCCTGGTTCGGCGGGTCGTAGGGCATCTCGTTCTGGAAGAAGTACGTTCTGCCGCCGTTGCCGTTCCAGAGGACCTGGGTCTTCTGGAAGTGCTCGACGAAGAGGCCGTACGCCGTCACGTTGGCGCCGTTGACGATCAGCCCGGTGTCGGCCGTGTTGGTGGTCCAGCCGACCGTGCCGGAGTTGCCGTGGTCGGCCCGCCAGATCCAGGTGTGGTCGATGATCGTGTTGGCGCTGTTGATCACCATCGAGTTCGTCGCCTTGCCGACGGTGGCGCCGCCGATGCGGACGAAGACATCGGACAACTGCGTCGGGTCGGAGGCGTGCGTGGCGGTCGAACCGGACGGGCCGATCTGCACCAGCGTCCCGGAGTTGGTGGTGCCCGCGTCGATCAGCAGGCCCGCCAGCTCGATGCCGTCCACGTCGGCCGTGGAGATCGCGGTGATCCCGCCGTCCGGCACGAAGGTGGCCAGGCCCATGCCCAGCACGACCGTGTCGGGGCGTGTGATGTTGAGCGTCTGGTTGAGGTGGTAGACGCCCGGGGTGACCAGCAGGTTCTTGCCGGCCGCGAGCGCGGTGTTCATGTCGGCCGCGGTGGCGCCGGGCTTGACGATGTAGAACTGGTCGATCGGCAGGGACTTGCCCGCCGGGGTCTTCCCGCTCCACGTCGTACCGACGGCGTTGGACTGGAGTCCGGGCACGAACACCTGGTAGGCGCCCGCGCTGTCGACGTAGAGGAAGGGCTTCTCGCGGATCGTCGGGGAGCTGGCGACGTTGGTGTACGTCGGGAAGGACTGGGCGGGTGCGCCCTGGTCGCCGACGAAGACCATGTTCCAGTTGGAACCGGACCAACTGCCCATCTGGGAGTTGCGGGTGAGGAACTGCTGCTGGGTGCCGGACTGGATCTGGCCGTCGACCTTGGTGTCGGAGATGAAGCCACCGCTGGACCAACCGCCGTCGTCCAGCGCCAAGTTGCCGCGCACGTGCATGCGCCGGTACGGGGCGGCCTGTGAGACGGCCCAACGGTCAGTGCCACCAGTGGGGTTGACCGACAGGTTCTCGGCGTCGCGCCAGAAGTTCTGCGTCGCGTTGCCCTGGAACCAGTCGGCCTCCGCGTGCACCGCGCCGTTGATCGTCACGTCGTCCGGCGAGAAGCCCAGGCCGGCGACCTGTGTGTAGAAGCCCACGTTGGCGTTCGCGCTGTACGTACCCGGCTTGAACAGCAGGGCTTGGCGGGCCGAGCCGAACTGGTTGGTCTCCTGCTGGGAGAAGACCGAGTCCAGCTTGGACTGGATGCTGGACGCCGACATCGACGGGTCGAACACCGTGACGTTGGGACCGAAGTCCGGGGTGCCGGGCGGGTTCGTCGTGGCGCCGCCCAGGGTGAAGGACTGGGCGGCGGTGCCGTTGCAGGTGTACTGCGCCAACTGCACGCTGTCGGCGGTCGACGCGCTCGGCACGTCAAGGCACTTGCCGCTGTTGCGGTTGACGAAGTGGTAGGCGCCGTCGGCCTCGGCGACCGGCAGCCACTGCTGGTTGGCGCCGCTGGAGTACGTCCACAGCTGTACGAGCGCGGAGTCGGCGGTCGAGACGCCGGTGACGTCCCAGGCCTCGGCGGCGTTCAGATTGCTGTTGACGCGGTAGTAGCCGCTGTCGGTGGCGACCAACTGCCAGTTCTGCGCGGTGCTTCCGTTGCACGTGTACTGCTGGACGGCGGTGCCGTCGGCACTCGCGGCCGAGCGGGCGTCGACACACTTGCCGCTGCCCTTGTTGACGACGGTGGTGTAGCCGGTCGGTATCGCGGCGGCAGCCGTGTTCGCCGCGCTCGCCGAGCCCTGCGCGGCGAACTCGATACCGGTCACGGTCGTCGCCACGAGCGCGACCGCCGTGAGCGCTCTCGGAATGCGGTGGCGTCCGGTCAGTCTCTTCCGTCTGAGCACGGATTCTCCTGTGGTGATGGGGGGTTGGGGAGGAAGGTCGGAGGGGGCGTCCGTCAGCCCGTGTACTGGGCGAAGATGCTGGTGAACTGCCAGTTGCTCTGGCTCACGCCCGAGCAGGTGTCGTCGTTCGGGTAGGCGCCCGGGCAGGGACGGTCACGGTTGGCCGACCAGAACGTCAGCCGCGCGAGGTGGTGCGTCTGCGCGTAGCCGAGGATGGTCTGGAAGTCGGCGGTGGTGACGGTCTCGTTGTTGTCGGTGATGCCGTTCATGGAGGAGATGCCCATGTCCCGGTAGGCCGCGTCGTCGCTGTAGCCGTACGCGTTCTTCAGCGCGGTCTTGAGTCCCTCGGCGGCGCGCTGGGTGAGCGTGCCCATGTTCTGGCCGGCGCCGCCGAAGTCGAACGGCATGATCGTCCAGGCGTCCACGGTCAGTCCGGACGACGCGGCCCGGTTGATGAGGCTCGTGTCGGGACCGCTCTGCCCGGTGCCGATGGTGACGTACACCTTGAGGCCCGGGTTGTTGGCCTTGACGGTCTTCAGCGCCTCCACGGTCCGCTGCTGCACGGTCGCGTTGCTGTACGCGTCGGCCTCGATGTCGATGTCCATGGCCTTGAGCGAGTAGGCGCTGATGACCTTCTGGTAGGCCGCCGCCAGCTCGCTCGCGCTGGAGCAGGAGCTCTCCAGCTTGTTGCCGCTGTAGCCGCCGAAGGACGGGACGACGTCACCGCCGTTGGCCCGGACGGTGGTGATGGTCTGCTGGTCGACGCCGCCGGTCAGTGCACGGCCGCCGTCCCACTGCGGGTTGCAGTAGCCGTTGCTCAGGACGAACGCCAGCGTGAACCACTTCACGCCGGTCGCGTTCATGACAGTCGTAGGGCTGGGCGGGTTTCCCCAGCCGTTGTAGAGGTACGGGGCTACGGCCATCGGGGCGGTCGTGGGCGGGGTCGTGCCGCCGGCGGCGGGTGCCGTCCACTTCTGGTTGGCGGCGCCGGAGCAGGTCCAGATCTGGGTACGGGTGCCGTTGGCCGAGGTGTTGCCCGTGACGTCCAGGCACTTGTTGGCGGCTGGGTTGACGATGTCCTTCGCGGCGCTCACCGTCCACTGCTGGTTGGCGCTGCCGCCGCACGTCCACAGCTGGAGCTGGGCGCCGTTGGCCGTCGAATTGCCGGTGATGTCAAGGCACTTGCCGAGGGCTCTGATGGTTCCGTCGGAGCCGACCGTCCACTGCTGGGCGGCGGTGCCGTTGCAGTCGTAGATCTGTACGGCCGTGCCGTCGGCGGAGCTCGCGCCGGCGACGTCGAGACACTTGCCGCCGAGGCCGGTGATGGTGCCGGTCGCGGCCGAGGCTGAGGGGGCTGCGAGGGTGCCGACGGCGGTGAGGCCGAGGGAGAGGGCGAGGGCGCAGCGCAGGGCGAGGCGTTGCATGACGAGGGGCCTTTCGTCCTGGGGTGGGGGGTGGACGCCGCCGGCGTGAGGGCGGTGAGAGGTGAACACGAGTGTTCACATATGTGAGCGTGGAATGCATTCATGGGAGGTCTGTTGGCTGGTGAACCTAAAGGTCTGCACCAAAGGCGTCAAGAGGTGCGACCGGAGAAGTCCTGCGGGGCGGAGGTGAGTTGAGAAGTTGTAGACGCAGGAAAAGAAATCATCAGGACCATTGAGTGGCCGGTTCTCACAGGTCACACTTTGCAGACTTCGTGATGATCGACGGGCGCGTGTCGGAGGAACCATGAACACAGCGGGGACCGTGCAGGTCGCAGTCCGGCACATACTCAGTGACAAGCTCTCCGGGGGATTCCTCAGACCGAGAACGCGCACGGTCACCTGGAAGGACTCCCACTTCGTCGTCAAGCGGCCCGCATCGGGCAAGCACACGGTGGAGTTGACCTGCCCCGTGTGCTCGGCGTCTCTGCTGGCCGAGGTGCGCGACGACTCCTCCACCCGGACGATCGCGAGCGTCCTCCTCGTCCTCGCGGTGCTGTGCCTGGTCGCCTTCTTCGCGGCCTTCGCCTACGCCGTTCACGAAGGCGGGAAGACCCTCCCCGAGGGGCAGTCGCTCCCGGTCCTGTTCTCCGTCAGCGTGATCACCATCTTCGTCACCTTCGTGGCCGGCCCCACGGTCTTCCTCCGCAGCCGCGGCTACATCGGCGTCAGCATGCTCGACGCCCCCAAGCCGCGCCGTCGGCACCACATCATGTCGGTGCGGAAGGCGCCGCAGGGCGTGCGAACTCCCTGATGAGCCGCGCGAGTTCGGCCGGTCGGTCGAAGGGGAGCAGCGTGTGGCCGTCGTCCAGCTCGACCAGCCGTCCCCGCGGCAGGAGTTGGGCCGGCCGGCGTTGCGTTACTCGCGGATCTGAGCGTTCACCGCGGGGCGCGCGCCACCGCTGTCCGCGCCCAGACCCGCGAGCAGGCGCAGCCCGTCCTCGGCGGGGCTGCCGGGGGCCGCGGAGAGCACCAGCAGCTCCATGCTCGATTCGTCCGGCAACGCGAAGTTCTCCTGGTGCAGTTCCAGCAGTCCGACCAGCGGGTGCAGGTACGCCTTGCGTCCGTGGGTGCGGGCGCGGACGTCCGCGCGGGCCCAGAGACGACGGAAGCGCTCGCTGCCCATCGCCAACTCGCCGATGAGCGAGGCCAGTCGGGGGTCCTCGGGGTGCTTGCCGGCGGCCAGGCGCAGATGTCCGACCACGTCGAGAGTGCATTTCTCCCAGTCCGCGTAAAGCCCGCGCTCGGCCTCCTCGAGGAAGATGTGCCGGGCGGTGTTCAGGCCCGCCATCGGCCGGCTGTGGAGCAGCCCGGCGAGGCGGTTCCCCGCGAGCACGTCCAGGCGATGATCCATGATCAGCGCGGGTGCGTCGGCCACCAGGTCGAGGACGCGCAGCAGCTCCGGCCGGACCCTCCCGCCCGGCGCCTTCGCACGGCGGCGGCGCTGCCGGGCGAGCCGGTAGAGGTGCCCGCGTTCGGTCTCGTCGAGCCCGAGGACACGGGCGAGCGCGTCGAGGATCTGCTCGGAGGGCTGGGTAGCGCGGCCCTGCTCCAGGCGTACGTAGTAGTCGACACTGACTCCGGACAGGTGCGCGACCTCTTCGCGGCGCAGCCCTTCGACCCGGCGGCGGCTGTCGGTGGAGATGCCGACGGACGCCGGGTCGACCCGGGAACGCCGGGTCCGCAGGAAGCCCGCAAGATCGTCCATGTCCCCAGTATCGCCTCGGCGGTTGCCCGTGAAGGTGGTCCTGCCGATACCAGGAAGTCCCGTCCGATGGACGAGGCGCCCCTGAATGCCGCGCGCCACGGCGCCCAGTATCGGAGGCAACCGATCCGAAGGAGCCGGAGTTCCCATGAAGACGCTGATCGTCTACGCCCACCCGGAACCGAAGTCGCTCAACAACTCGCTGAAGGACCTCGCGGTGTCCACCTTGGAAACCGCGGGGCACGAGGTCCGGGTGAGCGATCTGTACGCGATGAACTGGAAGGCGGTCGTGGACGCGGCGGACTACGGCCCCGAGGCCTCACGTCCGCTGAAGGTCGCCCTGGACTCGGGCCGGGCATTCGACGCCGGCACGCTCACCCCGGACGTCCGCGCCGAGCAGGAGAAGCTGCTGTGGGCCGACACGATCATCTTCCAGTTCCCGCTGTGGTGGTACACGATGCCCGCGATCCTCAAAGGCTGGGTCGACCGGGTGTTCACCTTCCACTTCGCCTACGGCGTCGGCGAGCACAGCGACACCAAATACGGCGAGCGCTTCGGCGAAGGCACCCTCGCGGGCAGGAAGGCTCTGCTGTCGGTGACCGCCGGCGGTCCGGAGTCGCACTACGCCGCTCGCGGGATCAACGGCCCCATCGACGATCTGCTGTTCCCGATCCACCACGGCGTCCTCTACTACCCGGGCATCGCGGTGCTGCCACCGTTCGTGCTGTACGGCACCGACCGGATGACCGCCGAGGACTACCCGGACGTCGCCAAGGCCTGGGAGCAGCGCCTGCTCACCCTGGAGTCGACCGAGCCGATCGCGTTCCGCCGACAGAACTTCGGTGAGTACGAGATCCCCTCGCTGCACCTGAAGGAGGGACTGGAGCCCACGGGCCGCACGGGTTTCGGGTTGCACGTGCGCGGCTGACCGCGGTCCCGGCCGGTTCGGTTCCGGTCATGAACGCCTCCCGTGGGTGTCTGCACTCAAGAGGGCGGCAAAGGACCGAAGTGCGACGCCCGTACGGAAGTCGGCGGTGAGTGGGACAATCGGCGGCGTGGATCCGGGGATCCTGGAGCGTGAGCCCGAACTGGCGCGACTGGCTTCGGCCGTACGTGAGGCGGCGGACGGGGCCGGCTCCGTGGCGCTCGTCTTCGGTGAGGCGGGCATCGGCAAGTCGAGCCTGGTGAAGGCCATGCCGGACCGGCTGCCGCACGGCACGCGCATCCTCCTGGGCCAGTGCGACGACCTCGCCACCCGTCGCCCGCTCGGCCCGTTCCGCGACCTCGTCGGCAGCGTCGGCGCCGAACTCGCCCGGGCCGTCACGGAGGGCGGCGATCGCCACCGCGTGTACGAGGCCCTGCAAGGTGAGTTGGCCGGTGTACCGCATCCGGCGGTGCTCGTCGTGGAGGACGTCCACTGGGCCGACGAGGCCTCGCTGGACGCCCTGCGCTTCCTGGTCCGGCGGATGGATCGGCTGCCCGCCGTACTCGTCCTGACCTACCGCGACGACGAGTTGAGCCGCGAGCATCCGCTGCGCGACCTCCTCGGGCAGGTGTCGCGCACGGACCGCGTGCACCGGCTGCCGCTGGCCCGCCTCTCCAAGTCGGCGGTACACGCCCTCAGTTCGGCCAGTCGGCTCGACCCGGCGCAGGTCTACGAGGTGACATCGGGCAACCCCTTCTTCGTCACCGAGGTTCTCGCGGCCGGCGGCACCGGGGGAGTGCCCCCGACGGTCGTCGACGCGGTGCTCGCCCGGCTGCGCGGACTCGACGGCCGGACCGTCGACGCGCTGGAGCAGCTCGCCGTCGTGCCCTCGGCCGTCGAACGGCCCCTCGTCGACGCGCTGTTGACGGGCGGCGTCGCCGTACTGGCCGCTGCCGAACAGCGCGGGCTCCTCGTGGTGACCCCCGAACGGGTCGCGTTCCGCCACGAGTTGATCCGCCGCGCCGTCGCCGACTCCCTGCCCGCGGCCCGGCGGATCGACCTCAACCGCGATGTGCTCACCGCCCTCATGCTCCGGCCGGGCTCCGACCCGGCCCGCGTCGTCCACCACGCCGCACAAGCCGGTGACCAGGACGCCATCGCCCGCTACGGCCCCCGCGCGGCCCGGGACGCCACCGAGGCGGGCGCCCACCGCGAGGCCGCCGCCCAGCTACGGCTCGTGCTGCGGCAACGGCACCGCTACACCCCCGCCGAACTCGCCGACCTGCTCGAACGCTACGCGGTGGAGTGCTACACCGTCGCCGACTCCGTCGAGGCCGTCGCCGCCCAGCGCGACGCCGTGGCCCTGCGCCGCTCCCTCGGCGACACCCTCACGCTCGGCGCCGATCTGCGCTGGCTGTCCCGCATCCACTGGTGGGCAGGCCACGCGGAGGAGGCCCAGGAAGCGGCACGGGAGGCCATCGCCGTCCTCGAACACGCCGGAGACGACCGGCTGTTGGCCCTCGCACTCAGCAACACCGCCCAACTGCGCATGCTCTCCGACCGGTACGCCGAGGCCATCGCGCACGGCGAGCGCGCCATCGCCCTGGCCCGCCGCGCGGACGACCCCGCGATCCTCGCCCACGCCCTCAACAACGTGGGCACCGCCCGCTGGCGCAGCGGGGACCCGGACGGGCGACGGCAGGTCGAGGAGAGCCTCGCGGTGGCGCTGGCCGCGGGCGAGGTCGAACACGCCTGCCGGTCCTACGCCAACATCATCTGGTCCCTCCTCGACGACCTCCGCTACGCCGAGGCCGACCGCTTCCTGCCCCCGGCCCTGGAACTCGCCGACCGCGCCGAGCACTTGGGGTTCCTCAACTACCTCCACGTCGAGCAGGCCATGCGCAGGCTCGCGGCGGCGGACTGGGACGACGCCGAGCGAGAGGCCGAGTACGGGATGCGCGACTTCGTACCGGCCCGCTGCCCGGCGCTGACCGTCCTGGCCCGGGTGCGCGTCCGGTGCGGCAGGCCGGGCGCCGACGAACTCCTCACCCAGGCCCAGGAGATCGCCGTACGGGCCGGGGAGTTGCAGCGCATGGGCCCGGTGGCGGCGGCACGGGCGGAGGCGGCCTGGCTGCGGGGCGACCATGCGGCAGTGATCGAGGCGGCGGAGCCGGTCCACGCGCAGGCGGCGCACCTCGACCACGGGCCGTACCGGGCCGAACTCGGCTACTGGCTCAGCAAAGTTGGGCACCCGGTGGCCGTCGACGACAGCGACCACCCGTACGCGTTGCAGGCCGCCGGGGAGTGGAAGCGGGCCGCGGATCTGTGGCAACAGGCAGGCTGCCCCTACGAACACGCCGCCGCGCTCGCCGAGAGCCCCGACCCGGCCGACAGACTCACCGCGCTCACCGAACTCGACGCGCTCGGCGCCGAACCCCTCGCCCGCCTCGTCCGCACCGAACTGCGCACCCTCGGCGTTCGCCACATCCCGCGCGGCCCGCACGCCGCGACCCGGGGCAACCCGGGCGGACTCACGGAACGCCAACTCCAGGTCGTACGACTGCTGGTGGACGGCCTGACGAACCCGGAGATCGCCGACCGGCTCGTCGTGTCCGTCCGTACCGTCGACAACCATGTGCGGGCCGTACTGGAGAAGCTCGACGCACCCACCAGGGGGCAGGCCGCCGTCCGTGCCACGGAACTCGGGCTGCTGCCCTACGGCGAAACGTAGGTACCCGACGGCGCCGAGCTGGGTGACGCGCACGGATGACCGCACAGTTCCGGGCGGCATAGAACGAGCGGGTCATGCAGAGCACCACGAAACGGGGGACCGCATGTCCAGCACGCCCGCACAGACCGCTCGCCGTGAACTGACCGACTTCACGGGGGAGTTGATCGGCCCGGACGACGCCGCCTACCCGGAGGCCCGCGCCGTCTACAACGCGATGATCGACAAAAGGCCTGCCCTCATTGCCCGTTGCGCCGACGCGGACGCCGTGGCCCGTGTGATCGGCTTCGCCCGCGCCCACGAACTGCCCCTCGCGGTACGAGGCGGCGGCCACCATGGAGCCGGACTCGGCACCGCCGACGGGGGAGTGGTCGCCGACCTGTCACCGCTGAAGGACATCCACGTGGACCCCGAGGCCCGCACGGTCCGGGTCGGTGGCGGCTGTGTGTGGGGCGAGGTGGACCGCGCCACCAACGCACACGGCCTCGCCACCCCCAGCGGCATCATCTCCACCACCGGCGTCGGCGGCATCGCCACCGGCGGCGGGCTCGGCCACCTCACCCGCAAATGCGGGCTGACCATCGACAACCTGCTGGAGGCCGACCTCGTCCTCGCCGACGGGAGCCGGGTGCGGGCGAGTTCGGACGAGAACAGCGACCTGTTCTGGGCGGTGCGAGGCGGCGGCGGCAACTTCGGCGTCGTCACCTCGTTCCTGTTCCGGCTGCACGAGGTGAGCACGGTCGTCGCGGGCCCGACCTTCTGGCCGGTCGAGATCAGCGCCGAAGTCCTCACCGCCTACCGGGACTTCCTCCCGAACGCGCCCCGCGAGCTGAACGCCTTCTTCCTCTACGGCAGCGTCCCGCCCGCTCCGCCGTTCCCCGAGGAGCTCCAGCTGCGCAAGACGGCCGGCGTCGTGTGGTGCTACACCGGCGGCGACACCGAGGCCGCCGCACGCGAGATGGCCCCGCTGCTCGACGCCCTGCCCGCACCGCTCCTGCACGCGGCCGGACCGATGCAACACCCGGACATGCAGGGCATGTTCGACGGTCTCTACCCGCCCGGCGACCAGTGGTACTGGCGCGCCGACTTCGTCAACGACATCCCCGATGACGCGGTGGAACTCCACGCCAAGTTCGGGGCGGAGGTGCCCACCCCGCAGTCGACGATGCACCTCTACCCGATCGACGGCGCCGCGCACGACGTCGGCAACGACGAGACCCCGTGGGCATATCGCGACGCGCGCTGGGCGTCCGTCTTCGCCGGTGTCGACCGGGACCCCGCCAACGCCGGCCTCATCAAGAGGTGGGCCACCGACTACCAGGAGGCCCTGCACCCGTACTCGGCGGGCGGCGCCTACGTGAACATGATGATGGACGAGGGGCAGGAACGTGTCCGGGCCAGCTACCGGGGCAACTACCAGCGCCTGGCCCGTATCAAGGCCGACCGTGACCCGGACAACGTCTTCCGCCTCAACCAGAACATCCACCCGGCCCCGAAACCGCGCT